>WLWD01002700.1_pt1 | contig 52621 bp, 24 predicted proteins | sample 6712731 | NCBI WGS metagenome assembly WLWD01 (sample SAMN12718690, study PRJNA576275) | sponge metagenome | isolation source: marine sponge | host: Mycale hentscheli | place: New Zealand: South Island, Marlborough, Capsize Point | collected 2014-11-01
TTCAGGAGCAAGAGGTGAGTGAAAATATAGCCTGAGATTAAAATATTTTCCCTTGTCACTGACAGTGTAACGAATGGTTTATTCTATGCTTGATACCTTCACTACTGTAGTTAGTACTAGGGTTGGTAACCAGTGGTGTGGAGCAGGCTGTAAAACCTAGTTGATATTTTAGCAGTTCTCTGATATCTATAACTTACTTGTTTTGCTTCACACCGCTCTATAATACACAATCTCCATTTTTTATCATTAATAGTTAAAATGAGAACAACATAGCTATTGTCCTTAATAGGATTTTTTGTACAATATGAACTCAGGTATAGTAGAAAATATTATTGTATAACTAACTGCTTATCTAAACATTTTGTTGTTGTAGCTTATAGTAAATGTACAATGCATTTATATGGATTACTAAAATAATTATGTGTTGTAGTGGGTGTGATACAGTTCATGTCTTAGTTGTTAATGCACTCGCATAATGGTGATACTTGCATTACCATTACAACTTATTTTTTAAAATTATTTTGTAAAAAGATCCCAAACAACAGTTATTGCTCTCTAGTAATTATAGTTAACATTTTCCAATAAAATATTTAAGATTTTAATAGGCTATAGACAATGATGATATGATGGGTAAGTTTTTAATAGCCTTAATCCACATAAACGAAGCAGTGACTAGGTTTTCTGGTTGATAGTCAACTGCAATACTATTTATACTAGTACATTGTTATTGTCAGAAACTGATTACTAATCTATATTGACATCAATTAAATCTGTAAATGATAAATGAAACATTTTTTTTGAAAAATTTTCAAAAAAAATGTTTCATTTATCATAATATTTACATTATATCACACACTCAAGTATAATTTGCACTTAAGAATCATTCTCAGTATTCTTTATAACCACTAAACTATATGCTTGATTATCAACTAGTTCAATGTCCTCTTTTTTATTACTATTTTGTTGCAGTTCAGTAGCAATGACAGTCTCAACAATAGTATCAATGTCTTCATATTCATCAATTCCATGCTCCACTTGGTGATCTCTATTAAGTTCAGATATTGATTTGATAAACTCTTTTTATGTATAATGTAACAGACAATACATCCCACAGCCATTGTCACTGCCATACATATTACAATATTTACTACCACTGATATTATTATAGGTACTTGTACAGGTGCTGATGATGGTGTTATATAGAACTATTAAATAGTTTAATCAACACAATTAACCAATTATTATTTAATTATTATTTATTTATTTATTTATTTAATTAATTAATCAATTAATTAATTATACATACTATTTCTTTATTATCAATAGTGTTAATTGAAAAGTTTTGAAGGGAAAGTGTATTAACAGTGTTATCATTTTGTAATAGATCATTATTATTGTTAGTTGTTGAATCTGTGGGCACTATAGGTAGTGTAGTATCCAAGAATGATTTCAATGTGGCTTTGTCATCCAATAAAATTAATGATGAGTAGATTCCATTATCGTTGTTTCTTCTGCAGTAGTTTCCCCAGTTGTAAATCTAGGGAATGTTGTTGTTTCAGCTAAGGTAATAAAAGAACAACTATTAAGCTGTCTTAATTAATTAAACAATCAATGAATTAAACAGTTTAATCAACAATTAACCAATTATTATTTAATTATTATTTATTTATTTATTTATTTAATTTTTAATTAATTAATTAATTAATTAATTAGTGATTTAGTTACATATTATAGTTAGTCAGACTTTTTGTTTGTTGTATAATTGATTGTTGATTGATTGAAATATTAAATCTTTCTTTCATTCATTTTATTCTGGAGTAGCTCACAGCCATAGCCATTGCTTGACATTCTCTGGTAAATTTTCCACCAGTTATGTATACAGGATCAGACAATTATCAGATATCATTTAGAAATTTTGCAAAAATAAGAGTTGTTTAAAAATAATTAAACCATGGAATTCTTCTATGATTATTATGATTAGATTCATGCTCAGTGATGTTTATAAAATGAGCAAAATTGAATGCTTGTGACAATGCACTATGCTATATTTTCAAGAATATAGTATTTGCTTCTTAGGTTTGAGCCATTGACATTCCAAAAAAGTTGTATTCCTGTATTGTGAATTGGCAATTTTTGAAAATTCTTGGCCTCCAGCTGTTCCCATGCTACACAGGATGCCACATTTTAAGGTCACAAATTCTAAACATAGCAGATTCACAACATCAGCTAATCTAACTATATTGTTTACACACTCTAATAACAGTTTCACTGTAAGAATTACATTTGGTAGCAATAGTTACATGCTATTGTTATTACTGTCATAAATCTTACTTTGTTTAGCCTGTGGGGTCCTGCCTCACCAGACTGAGCAATAGCTTGAAAAGGGACTGAACTAGTGTATTTGTGTGCCTGTATCACTTAATTTAATGTGTGTATTCATGTGAATAGATCATTCATCAATTTCTTTAGATGAAATAGTGTTTATTTAGTTGTGCATTCATTATCATTTCTATGTGTGTTTGAGGGCCCATATAACATTGTAACTTGGCTGTCCACATTTAGTCTTACTTCATTTCTTGTCTTGATCACTCACACTACCATTCTTCATCTTGTGGGATTGGTTGAGGGTAAGAACTTGGTGCGAGCAATACAGATAGGCTGAAGAAACTTAAAAAACCTTGTGGCAGGCTACTTTACCCAGCCATCCAACTATCTGTGCGAGCTACTTGTGACTCCCACATGAGTTTCCACATAGTTTTATAACTTGTGAAATGTTGTTATTGTTTTAGACACTAAAGGATATAGAACACGTGATATTGCTAACAATGAAAGAATCATACCAATGAGAAATAGTGAAGTACTATAGTTATACATAGGGATGAGTTAACTAAATATGGACACACTATAATTTTTTTGCTTGTAAATCTTGTTGGTGCATGTTCATTAAGTATAGCCCAATATGCATACAATTGCTCACAACTCCAATTGACTTATATGCTTGATTTTGAGTAACTTGATCCCTGAATATCACTTCACCAATATATATTCCTCCAACAGCAACTGAGTTGGTGAATTCAATGAAATATATGCTACTAACTCTAGTTGGGGATGTAGTAATGTATATAGTTTCTAGAGATACACAGTTTGGTTTTTATTGTACCTATTACAACACCATGTATACAAATATAACAGGCACACTCATGCAGAAACTTACAGTCTGAAATACTCCATATTGCAATATATATATCACCACTACTCTGAACAATGTCATCTCTGATGTTGTGTACACCTGAACATCAGTAGGATTTTGCTTGTTTTATAAGCATAGAATGTCTCATGCCATATCTGTAGCTATAATAATTATGTTTACTATTAGTTTTGGTTATCTTTCAATAATGTGTTGTTATTATAACTAATTCAAACTTGACTGCTTTTTTATATTTGTTAGTCATGTTTATTGCAGAGAGCTATTAGACTTAGTTTAGATATCATTGGCAAATATGTAATCAATTCTGTAACAGCACAACAAAAAAGCATGAGCAACAAATAAGAACGTACTCTTTAGTAACAAAACAAACCAGAAATGGAAATGGCATCATAATATTTGTAACATGAAGTGATATAAATCAGTAGGTTGTGCTAGTTCGACATCACAAGCCACATGCTGAGTTTGTACAAGAATAATGTTTCCTATTAGTTTTGGTTTATTTTCAATAATGTCTTGTTATTGAAACATATTATTATTCAAACTTGACTGCTTGTAAACATTATTGGTTATTCGTATTATAGCAAATTGTTATTAGATTAGTTTACATAGTGATTGGCCAAGATATAATCAATACAGTTACAGAACAACAAACATCATGAGAAACCAAAAAGGAGGTGCTCTATTGTTAGAAAACACGCAAAAAAATTAATGACGACATCATACGTGAAACAGGAAGTGTGAGTGCTGTCCAGTCAACTTGTTCAATGAGTTGTCAGAATTACTTTCAACAAGTCATAGTTAAGTTAAGATACTCTTTTTATATCACAATGTCTTAATAATCAAGTTAATAGTGGTATATAATTGTATATTTTAGCTATAAATTATAATTTAAATAATATATATATATATACTATATTAAATACATAATTACATGAGTCAGAGTGTGATATGGTGAACTACTTCATGAGCAGGCTAATTTTTATATTCATGAGCCAGAGGCGAGTGAAAATAATGCATGAGAGTTAAATATCCAGCGAGTGTAATAAATGGTTTATTCCATGCAAGATATGTTTGCCAGAGTAGTTTGTATACTTAGGTTGGCAAATCTTGGTGTAGAGTCAAACTGTAAATCTCACTATAGGCCACCCACACTCCCAGCTGACATTTCAATTGCTTTTCTAGCCAGATTGGTATAGTTTCACTAGCCACAAAATACCAGAAATCTTGTAAGCCAGGCCATAACTACTGGGACAACTAGAGCACTGAATTGCAAACCCTCAGCGCTAGTTAGCTAGTATGATAAAGAAGAGGAATGAATGAAAATAGGTAGGAAGAAAAGAAAAAGGAAGAAGAAAGAAAGAAAAACAGTACAGGAAAGAAAGAGGAAGTGAAAGGAAAAGGTAGGAAAGAAATAAAAACAGTAGGAAGAGGAAAATAAGGCAAGAAGACAAAAGGAAAAATAAAATAAAACAGGATGGAAAAAAAAGATGAAAAAAAAAAAAACCGTCGAAGAGGATTCGAACCAGAGACTATTAGGTTAGGTACTTGCTCACTCAACGACTACGCAACGCAACACCTCACGGTGAATGCATGTAATTGTTAGCTATTTAAAAGTGATTTGCAACCTGCAAGCTGGCTCACGTGACAAGCACGTTTTTAAGGGGCGGTTCCCGCTGTAAGCCTACGATCGCACGGCTCTGGAAAGACTCGCTTTTTTCTGGAAAATGAAGTCCAAAATCAAAATTCTGGCATATTAAAGGAACTTACTTCGTGAAATACTGCTGTTTGATGCCGCTTTCAGAGCCTGGCTGGTTCCTACCTTCCAGAAGTGCCTGTTGACAGACAGAGTGACAGAACGAACGAATGAATGACACTAGGACTACTGTAACCCTCTGGGCGCATGCGCGCTGAGGGTTAATCAGCTTCTGCAATGCAGAGTGATAACATCTGTGCATAATAACTGTGATAACATACTGAGTTACTAAGGATCTTGTAGCTAAAATTAACATTGTGAAGATATCTAGCATGGATTAATTGTTTACTTAACTGGATGTTAAAACATACATTCATTACACTAGACTTTGGAGAGAATTTTAGTTCATCTAAATGACATTGTCAATTCTTTAAAACAGAATGATATGGTTTATGGAATTTCATGTTCTAGTTGTGAAGCATTTTAGGACAAAGAAAAAAGAACTGTGTTAGATGGTCAAAGGAGGTATGCATTATCATCAGGATTTCCAAAGAAATCAGCAGTGACAGAGCATGCTATAAAGACAGGTCACAAGGAAGGACATCAAGGTTTTGTCAATTTGTAAGAGTAAAAACAATCATTGTTCATGCTAGATTCAAGATGAACAGGGCCCAGAGCACTCTATCAAGTGATTATGATTGCCTGGTCAAGAAATCAGAAAGCAGCAGAACAGCTAACAGTCAACTTACACAATTATTTTAGCCACTAGACGTTTTCTGTTGCATCCACCATCTAGTATAAACATGTTAAATACCTAGGCATTTTCACTTATTATTCTCACAGATGATGACATATCATGCATTGTGTTCAAACGTCTGTAATGTTTCATTTTATATGCTAGTGATGAATATAAAAATTGTTATGGATTTTTTAATGTATCAGTATAATATTACTGTAGTTATGGCAATCATAATAATTGGGTCCCTTGTGCTCCATTTTTTTTTTCATTTAAATTTCTTTATTTGAATGATCTGAAACTAACATTAAGCTTAAAATAACTTGTGGAATAGATGGATATAAACATATTGAAAAAATTGGAGACAAACTATGACCACAAACTTAATAGAATATTGTAATGATGCAATATCAAACTTATCAGTAGTCAAACATATAGAACCAAGGAAAGGAGATAATTTATAAAAAAAATTGTGATTTCTAATTGGTATATAGCTTGTTAACATTTTATTTTCTAACCATCCTAGAGAGTAATATTGTAGAGTGAAATATAATTATTATATCATGTTACTTTAATGGGTAACATGTTTGTTGTTTATGTTTGTAGTCATGCTTATATTTTTTATGTTTTTCAAGCACTGCACTGTAAACCAAAAGGTCTGTATAGTTCACGCCAAATTAAGTGTGAATCACTTGTGACAACAGTCACACTAAAATATTGTGTAATGTGGACACATCATCGTTTTGGTGTGAAGTACATGCCAAATTCAGAGTGAGTTCCCACCAAATTCAGTTTGAACCCATACTACTGAATTATTTTAAGTTTGGTCAATTCTGAATATATCAACGTTATTTTTCAAAATGAGAGGGTATGTTCTGTACCTGAATCCCAGACTCATTGATCAGAGGACCATTAAAATCTTTGTCAACTCTCTTACCTGGCACAAAAGTGTGCAACACATTTATAAGGTAGATTACAATGATAATAGCATATGTTTTTGCCTGCACATGAATATAATTAATATTCGGTAAAGAGTCCATGTTATTCCCTTGAGTGTGAATTTCATGCTAAGTGTGCATTCACACGAGGCGGAAAGTGTGAAGGACACAATATCTGTTGATGGTCATTCACACCACCAGTTTGGTGTGAATTTGGTGGATTTTCACGCTATAATTGTTACACTCCAATTATTTTAAAATAAATATTATTATAAAAATAACTTCTATCTTTTATGATGATATTTTTAACAACCTTTTAACAACCTTTTAACATAGTATAAAGGATATTTTGAAGTTGGTAAACTAACACAATGTTTCGCTTCCGTATTCAGTTAAAATGTTTGTTAAAAAATATTAAACAGTATTACATAATCAACAATGAGTGTATATAAGTTTGGTTTTATCTTGTTCTCTCCAGCATTGAAATTGAATACAATAATATTTTTTTCATTTATGAACTGATTCCAAAGCAGGAACCCATTATTTTTTGTTTTTATGTTGGAAAAAAAAAAAAAAAAAAATAAGAAAGACAAGATTACATTTGTAACAGGTAATTGGAATTATTTAAATTAGCACAAGCATATTATTGAAAAGCCATTTTAAGCTACACATAACATTTCTAAAACTAATTATTGAATGTATACAATTGGTTCCATTCCAAATCTAATCATTTGCTATAAGTTTGAACAATGGGGCTTACGTTAGGTTCAGATACATGGCAAAACTAGGACCCCTGCATGGACCCTCAAAAGGTAATACTATAACTAGTGCATTATTATTTACTAAACCTAAATTAACAAAAGACATTATGATAGTACTTTCAAATCATCCATTCACATTGCTCAATTCAAGTTGAATATTTTTCATACCCACATCTAAAAGTGAATTGTCCAATCAATTAATTAAATTAGATTGTATTCACTTTCTATGGCCCAACGTCATTGTATAATATAACTACCTTAAATCCCCCAAACATAAGGTCACTTCCAAATAGGGAGCAAATGAGATTGTAGCTGAATTAGTAAGTTTAGTATTTCTCCAATTAAAAAACATAGCAATAAAATATTATGATTGCATTATATCATATTTTAATTTAGATACAGGGCTAATCTAATCACTGCCTCTCAGAAATATCAGGTAAATGAATGTTATTCGATGGATATAATTGTATACAGTATTTGTTTTAACTGGTTATGCACACCAAGCCACACCAACTTCCTCTGTCACAAGTAAGAAGAATTTGCTATCTGAGTCTTATAATTTTTTGTATTCTGCAACTCCTTATGGCTGTCAACATGAAGCTGATGCAAGAGAAAGGGCAAAAATCTATAATGTTTATTTTTCAATATTATTATATTTCATATTTTAGTAAACTTGTACTGTAATTGTTTTTATAAAATACTTTTACTTTCAGTATGATATTGCATGATTTTATTATTAACTGAATAGACACTACAATCATAATTACAGTTAACCTTGTCATTTATGACTTCTCATGCCCACTTCCACACCTTCTGCCCTTCGGCCATTACTTGCGCACGAGCCTCTCTTCCAGCCAATTCTGGGCAACAGGTTATGCAACCCACCAACTAGCACATCCTCACTAGACCCAGCCAGCACATCCTCACTAACCCCTGATAGCTCCTACCGCTTCCCTCATTACTTGTTCCTTATCCTCACCTGCAGTTTTCCCCTTAGATAATTACAACCTGCTATCCACACTATACATATTCTTGATCTTAACATTATAATCATATTCATATCTACACACAACCCAGCAACTTGTGCATATCAACTGAATAGACACTACAATCATATACATTATTCTTGCAGTCCATACTTAGTCAATGGTAGCCTCGCGTATTGTCTGCTACTTATGTTTCTTTTGTATGGTCAGCAATGGTGCCATCAGCATCAGTTATCCTTGCTGTGTGCAGAGTTAGTCATTTGACATTCTTGTCCTTCGACTTGCTCAATTGACCTTTCAGCTCGAGGGATTTATGCCCCCCTTGAACAATACTTGTAATGTATTCCCTTGTGAAATAGATAACTTGGAATCAATTAGACTACTAATAAAATTATATAGTCTAGTCAATTATAATTTTTCTCATGAAGTTTATCATAAATTGAACTTTTGACATTATAAGTATGTTTGTTTACACCATAAGGCAAAGAATGGAATTGCAGTATTATAATATATTTACGATTCGTCATCAACATTTTATAATGTCAAATGTATTACAGTGACTCAGAGTTTGTGACAGTCTAGTAGATTATATATTTTTCTCATGAAGCTTATCTTACATTAAGCTTATTACACTATAAGTATGTTTGTTTACACCACAAGGCAAATATTGGGACTGTAGAATATATAATTGATTTACGATTCATCATGAACATTAATGCCAAATGTATTGCAATGACTCAGAGTATTATAATTTGGTTAATATCAAATTTTCTTGTTCTAACAGCCAATATTATGTTACTTAAAGGTTAACCTGACGTTTTGACTCCTTGCTGAAGTCTTTTTCTGTTGACCTCTGAAGAGGATTTTGGCAAGAAGTCATAATGTATGGTTAAGTTTTATTTAACATAGCAACGAAAAATTGCTATTATTATAATTATTTCAGCTGAGATTGACTGAATTATAGTCTGTTGTTATGGAAGAAGTTGGCATGTTGAATAATTTTAGAGACTGACAGTGGAGGAGAAAAGTACTTGATAATTTACTGTGTTTGTATTTTAAGTCTTTGCTGCCAGAAAAAATGTGCACTTGACACAGTAAAAAAGAAATAAAAGAAACTAAACATGTTGCCTGAATTTTTTCATTAAAAGTTTAATATCTGACCTCTAGCGTCACTTTTTGCAAATACCAAATATGTGATGTGATTATGAGATTATGGTGATCAATTTCACTCATAGTTTGATTCTAATCGATGAAAGTATATTAATATAATTGTCAAATTCAACCATGAAGGAAAAAATTGAATACAACGAACAAAAAGTGATTGCTATTATAATTTTATTTGAAGTTACAGGTAAGAAATACAGTAGCTAAAAATGAGGGCTCATTCTGAAAAAGGGGGGCTCTTATGACACCAGTCAAGCCCCACCTAATTCTGCCCTTGTCTGGTTATTGTCTACAAGTGGCATTATGCAATGAATTTGTACTATATGTCCTCAGTGGTTGTTATCATGGTGAGTTTAACTTACAATTAGTCTATAGCTGACTTGATCATATTATGAGTTGTTTGAACTAGTCATACTGAGTTACAAATGATCAGATTAGCATTATAAGTAATAGTTAGAGCATATGAGCTTAGGTATTGGTGGATTTAGTGCACTGAAGCCCAAGGGCCGTAGGCCCGAGGGCTTTGTGCACTAAATCCACCAGTACCTGAGCGCATGCTCTAACTATTTTAGAACCAGTTTACCAAAGCCGGCCCAGTTTCCACTAGCAACTTGGTTTATCAGCATTTTCGCACAAATATGGCGGTGTCAAGCGAATTTCGGGCCCAAAATTAAAATTCAATTAAAATTCAATTGAAGCACACCTGGCAGGTTTACTTTAGCATTGTAGCTGCCAGCTGTTATCTCCAGATCTAACTCTACCCTGGGCTGCTCTGCTCTGTGGTAAACAGTTAAGCAGCTAGCTATGGTAAATTCCTGCGGTATGAGGGTCAGCAGGAGAGTTGTCCGAACTAGGGCTGGTCCCGTATAGGTCGGATATGAGAGGGCAGTAGACCCTCACATATCATATCCAGGCCTCACACAGCTTTATCTGGCCTATTCTATTAAACTAAAACTCAAAAATAGCAATACCCCAAGGGTGGTTAGTATGCACAGTTTATATACCTAAAGGCAAAAAATAGTGCACACTTACCAAGTTAGTACACCTAGTAACAATATAGCAACGGGTTCTAATTATAGATAATGCACAAAATACACCAATACAAACACACATAGCAAAAGTTAAAATTGATATAAAGGAACTAAACTACTGAATAAAATCTATTATAAACATGCACATTATGGCAAATTCTACATGTATTTTGGGTAGCATACAAGTCACATGAGTAAGTACGAGCGTAGAATTAAAAAATTTATAGTTTGTTTGCATTGAACGATTAATTGATACTATTTTGATTGAGAGATTTATAATAAGTATAGGTTGAAAATTGGGACTTTTTTCTACCCACAATAGTGATTGGTTCCCCATTTTTCAAATTATTTATTTTTGTTTAAACAACAATTAAACTCACCCATTTGAATTTGAGTAACTTCATCTCTAAATATCGCTTCACCAATATATATTCCTTCTAAAGAAGCTGAGCTTCATCAAAATACTACTATTTTTTACCAAAAAATTATATCTAGAAAAATCGACCAGACCACTTTCTAAACAAAGTATTATGGAATAAGTTTGAAATTCTTGATTTTGAAGTAGGAGGGTTATGTTGCGCATAGATAGGTAAGTATTTTTTAACGTTGATGTCTTTGAATTTTAATGGTTGTGGTTTACTATGCATATTTTAGCTCATTTTGAAGAGCTTCAGATGGGCAATAGTTTAAGTCTTAAAGTAAAATAATTTTTTTTGGTGGAAGAAGAACCTTCCAACAGTCTTCTCTCTTTTTAAACTGCTCTATTCATACTGTTTGTTTTTTAACGTAAAAAGATCAAACGATAGACTGTCATTTCATTGGAACTTGATGTATTTTGAATATAATAAATTATTAGCAAGTCATAAAATCACAATGTTGTAGCTATTGACAAGGCACGATATTTATGCAGCTATGCTTGACTTAATTCAAAGAAAGCAGAGCATCAAGTTTACCAATTATATTATTATTATTAGTAATACAGGAGCTGTAAATAGAAACAGTGAAGTATGACATGGTTCACTCAATGAGATTTAAATAGAGTGTGCCTCCTTCGGTTAATATCAAGTAATACATAGGGGAAACTGTGAAGAACTTGAAAATAGCACAACAAGCTACACATTTTTTGAAGAAAAATACTTGTATTTACATTTTAATTTTAGTGCATTCCTAAGGCAAGTAATCAAAGTGTTTATACACAAATTAAAAGGCCTACTATTCCCAGATGTTTATACCGATTTTAATTCGTCATTATGAAGTCGATATACAGGGTTTTGCTGTGAAATATTTGTAGAGCTAATGTTATAAAATCTCTAATATGTTTATGTGATTGTAATACATAAATTATACTCATTTAGTGCATGGTACATTTTTCATAAAACTACAAAAGTGCACTATTCTATAGAAAGGCTACATATGTATTTTATAACATAAACTATTTGGAATTATTTATACTCATATGCACAGCACAGGAAATGCAAAAAAAATAAAAAAAAGTTTTAACAACACAATCTGATTAGTAGTAACTTTTTTGGAATAAACTTTTAATTACTAACGTGTAAGAAACAATTCTGGTGGCAGCAATTATGCTTTCACTTATAAGCCAACATAATGGTGATCAGTGGTGGTTTCTATTAAGGTGTCTAGCATAGAACTCAGAGCTAGATATGCACTCCATTTCCTTAAAGCTAATTTTCCTTTTTAACACTGGAATTAAGTTGAGATTAGATATAAAAGCTGTCTGAGCCTAAGGCTTTATATGTTATTGTTTGCTGGCAATACCAAATAGTCCATGACTTTGCATCATGCAATGAAAATTGTCTCAATAATGTGATAAAGATTTATTAATTAAACGATTATTGTTATGATTATTATTATTTACTTTCAATTTAGAATTGTTAATATTATCCTAACTTATATCAGCTTTCTTCTGTAATTGGGTGCTCATATAAAGCTTAAATTTGCTCTAGGATTGCAACGAAATTTGGTTATGTATAAATAATATAATGCAATATAAGCAATATGCATTAAAATTATGTACATAAATACATTGTTGTTAATGTGTACTAGTTAATTGAGTATAGGTGTCAACAGGGAAAGATGGTCAGTTATTTCCCTTCCTTAGTAGATATTACTGGATGCTACAAAGATTCTATATAATAGCTGCTATGTGTGGTACATTTGAATATCTGAATTAAAGTGTACAAAAACAAATTACAGACAACAATTCCCTAAAATGTGACTAAATTTCTCACAACCTTTATATTAAACTAATTGTCAAACTTCAATATAGGAAGACATAATTAATAGAATGCACATGTATATAAAATATTTCAAAAAATCTTAGTTTTGGAAAATCAATAATGAAATAAAGCTACCTCCATGCATGAAACTATACATCTAACTGCATAAATGTAATTTTATAGTGAAGCACTGACTTTTTATTAGCACCAAACAAATTTAAAAAAATTTCGGAACAATAATCATGTGGTGCAAACAATATTGAAATAATATAAAATTGTGAGGATTCTGTCTGACTTACATACTCGATCCTGAGTAGCTTGATCTCTGAATATTACTTCACCAATATAAATTCCTCCCACATCAGTTGCAGAATTAGTGAATTCAATAAAATATAATATGTTACCACCATCTCTAGTTGGTGATGTAGTAATGTATATAGTCTCCAGAGAAACACAGTTTGGTTGTAAAGTTAGTGTTCTACTACCAATTGGGGTTGTGGATATGAATGTTGGAAATATAATATCTCTGTGAATATTGATTGTCAGACCTAATCTAGGTATAGACCATGGAGTACAGAGAAATATGCTCAGTTCTACTTCTTGTAACATAAATGAGTTAGAGAATCTAAATCCAATAGCATGGAATGTAGCAGATATATCTACAGTGTAGAGTGGAGAAGCCCAGGTACCTATCTGACTAACATCAAGTGTAGGAATAATTCCATCAATGATAGATCCATTAACAGCATTCATCAGTCCATTACAATCACAGAACCTCTCATTGCTTGCAATCCTACAGAATGAGGGACATCCTGCATTAGAATCAGATCCATTGTTGGAATATACTTCCAATAGCGTAAATGCAATAGGTCGGACAATGGATCCTACATTTTAGCATCAGTGTAACAGCTGTATGAATGGAATAGAATACTCACTCACCATAGCCAGTACTGCATAGAGTCATCAAAATCACCAACCCTACCGCCATCGAGCCAACCACAGTCTGCAGTCTACGGCGAGATACAGCACTCCACCGGATAAACACTTTTTGTCGAGCCATACCCCTAAATTGCTCAATCTCGGTCCATTCCCGGATACTAAACACGGACCTGACTAGACCCACGGACTGGACTAAATTCGCGAAAGTTTCGCGCACAGCGAGCGCGCATGCCCTGACTTCATGTAAACTAGTAGTCTACATCCAACTTCTTGAAAACAGTATTGGTACTGCCCTGCTTCTTTTTCGGTGGCAATGAGTATAAGTGAAATATTTTTTACTTGGCAAAGGTAAGAAAAACATAGCTCAGACAGCACTAATAAATGGGAATTATTTTGTTGTCAGTGATCGATGCTTCCAAAACTACTCTGTAATAAGCTTTGGTGTAACTATATAACCTTATTCAAAATAGTTGGCAGTACACAACCACAACAGGATTCTCTTAAAGAATTAATGTCAACATAGCATTGTTGTATGCATTGAAATAGTATTACATTATTTAATTACATTATAATTATAATTATTTTTGTTGCCATTGCATAATAATAACAATGATAACAACACAACAATTACTAGTACTGATGTGCTTCAGCACAAATGGCGAGCGAGCTGTGACAGAGGTAACTTACCACCAGCCACTAATAGAATGTAAATGAACTCCGCTAAGTTTGTATGACCTAACTTTGAAGGACTGTCCTCTTCTGTTTGTAACTCTTTGCCTTTATATTTCCTGGCATTATTTCAGAGTCTTTTTTTTCCTAAATTTCTTGTGCCTGCGCTACAATTTACATTTTAAAGTAGCCTCTGGGATGGACACGCATTGACCTCTTTGAACTTTGCCATATATATTATATATATATATTATAATATATATATAATTATATATATATACCAAATCTCAATTAGACTTGTTAGTGAAGGTCTTGATTCGCTCGCCCAATGACTACTATAACTGTATTGTTATTATTATTGCGGTTATTATTATTATCATTATAACTAATTATTATTATAATTTGATTATCTTCATTATTATCTTTGTTATTGTTATTAATTATAATAATAATTATTATTATTATAACTATTGTTATCATCATTATTACTTTGAAGCTTAGACTCATAATGTCAGTGAATTTTAGCTAATTAAAGAGTACACAACAGTTTTCACTCCTATATTTAGAAGCGTAGACACATGTTTTGTGAATTCTAGCTAAATAAAGAGTACCAACAGTTTTCACTCCTATATTTTGAAGTGAGTTAGTGAATTCTAGTTAATTAAAGAGTATGCAAAAGTTTCCCTCCTTTATTTTAAAGCATAGAGACATGTGTTAGTGAATTCTAGCTAATTAAAGAGTATGCAAAAGTTTCCCTCCCCTACTTTAAAGCATAGAGACATGTGTTAGTGAATTCTAGCTAATTAAAGAGTATGCAAAAGTTTCCCTCCTTTATTTTAAAGCATAAACACATGTGTTAGTGAATTCTAACTAATTAAAGAGTATGCAACAGATTTTCCTGCTGTATTTTGAAGTATCTCTTAGTGAATTTCAGCTAAAGAATGAGTTTTTTGTACTATATTTGGAAATGTGTCCTAGATATTGTGTACAAAAGGCCATAAGCCGGGTACTGATTTCACGATGAGTGGAAAATTGTGGTGGCCAGTTTTTATCAACTTCCTAGATATCATTTTAGAACAAATTACAGCAGCTTAGTACACAAAAACAACAACTTGAAACAGCATACCATAGGTAACAATAAGTTGTGAACACCTTAATTATAAGGAAGACACACACAGGATTTACAGTAAACTGTATCCTGAAGGGTTACCTTCAATCAAGAAGTAATTTAGTACACACACACAGCATTGATAGTAGTTAGATTTTATTACTCTACTATATCATATGCAATGACTTATACACAACTGTTTGTGTGTTGACACTCATTTTAAACATACTGCTGAATAGTGAGCTATTCTGAAAGGCTCTTCTTTGCATGACTACTTTTTTTAAGTTTGAATGGAGAAGGAGCTTGGACAAAGGGCATTCCGGGGATTCGGCTGTTGTAAACAAGATTGAAATATAACTTCAAACTCCACGTTTATGCCGCCAGGACTCACCATCACATTCAAGTGCTAAAATTATATAGAGGGATACTTGAAATGGACTCCTTTAATGTGAATACAGAGGCGGCCTGCATGCCCCATATTATATATTACGGTAAATACATTATTAGTGAATGTTGGAAGTTCTCCCCCCCCCCCTCCCCTCATCCCCTCCCCATACTAAACAAGTGTATTAACATTACAAATTATTATGAACTAAATTGTGGTCAATTTGAACATTTTAATATTTCTATGAGGTTACCAGCTAACAATTGGCACATGCAGCTATAGTAATACCATTATAATTACTTATTTTAATACTTAATTCTCCATTTTATATTAATCTACATGGGCCAGTATTCTGAGTCCTTTTCTAGTCATTTTTATGAAGAAAGAAGAAAATGTATCAAGTTTGACATTAGGCTCAGCTCCCTCCCTCGCCCACACACCCTACCCCTACACCCCCACATTCTTATTAAAACTCATGAGATTACTTCAGTGATCTTTCCATTCAGTATTTGGTGTGCACCATCAAAAGCCTCTTGTTTTTTTTAAATAAATGCAAAACTATTAACCAAAATAATATCTGCATTAAAGTTATAAAAGTTCTACTCTTCAAATAATGATGTAAGTTGATAGTAGAGCACATCCAATGTTGAATTGACAGAAGATTATCCTGCAGGGAACAATAAATTAAATGCAAGAACTATGTGTATAGTTAGGAGCAAATACAATGTTACCCGTTTTAAAAAAAAATAGGGATTCATATTCTTTGAATTTATATTGGTGAAGTGAATGAATTACACTTTTATTTCCATTATTTCAACAGAGCCCATCAACAATGCTACTACTCTCTATGCTACTGCATGCACTGTTTAAGATTGACTGCAGTCAATTTCACGCTGTCAGAGCTGTCAAATGTCCATGACTTCCTTAGCTGAGTAAAAAAAACATTTAAGGTGCTACAGCCCTCATTTAATTATCCACCCCCCAACCCAGTAATAGTCTCCGTGGCCAGACCCTCTTCCAATTGTGTTTGGTAAAGTGGTAAAAGTACTTAATGAGTAAATTCACTATTATTTTTCAAGACTAAGAGTATGGACCACTCACATCTGCTTATTTCGATTGAGGTTGCTTGATCTTCCTCAGGTAAAAATATAACTGAAATGGCTGAGTGATGATGTTTTCCTTACATTTGTATTTCAAATGTAGTACTATATCTATATTTCATCTGATTGTAGCCCTGAACTAGTCACTAATACTAGAGTTGTCCTTGCATGTATTTACTCACTACAATGTATTTATTATAAAGTTGTCATATTTAGGAGTAGCTAGTCAAGCTTGGACTATATGATATTAACAACACCAAACTGAAAGTAAACAGAGTAAATATTAAATCAACTGGAAACGCTTATCTTGTTTAGAATATTCTTCAATCTGTTTAGATTACTTACTACATACACCTGAAATGTACAAAAGAATAGCCCGCTCAGATAGTTGAAAAGTGTAGCTAAACTTATGCAATGAAAGTTTAAGTAGGGATAAAGTACTAGGGCCACCAAGTAACTTCCCAGGTGTAAACTATAAAATACTGCATAGCTTTTATTGTTTTGCCTGATTTTAAGTAATCCACATAACACATTAAACATATTCTATTAAGATTAGGCAGTAGTACTTAGCCTTATTATTGTAAAGCAGTCTTAAATTTTGAGAGTATTTAGTAATAGATTAACACACCATGCATTACAGATTATTTATTAAGTTAGGAATATTGACAAAAGGTAGCTAGTTTATAAAATTTAAAAGTAATCGGATTAATTTTTTTTTAGAAATTTTGTTCATTAATAATGACTTGACATAATATACTATGTTTAATTATTTTTCATAGTTTCTTTTCAATGCATATAGCGCGTTGTTTTAAGCTTTAAATATGACTTGTTATAGCTATGAATGTGACAACATATCTTCTCTGTCATCATATAGAGTTGTAATGAAGCCAACAGTAAAGAAAGTAAGTATTTGGATATAAATTGTTGTCAAATTTATTAATTCTATCAATGTTCTTCCAAACAAAATACATTTACATTTCCAAAGCCAGCAACATGGTGTTGTTCTTGTTCATTCATTCTGTTGCTGTTGTAATACAAAACTTTAGTTTTCTAAGCCATCATATTTTACTTTCATTATGAGTTATGTGTAAGGTTTACAAAATCTATCCATAGATTTTTGGCTACCAACACATACTTGTCTTATACATCTTCACATCTCAAGTCATGATGGGATATTCCAGAAGCATACAATATATATGTACTTTTATAGGCAATTAGAGGGGAATTAATTTATGAAGTAAATACTTTCATAAGCAATTGTACATTAATAAGAGTGTATACATATGTATGTAATTCAAGATATATTTATAATATAATAATGTGTGCATAGTTTTTATTATATAATTACATGTTTTTCATAGTGTGACTATGAAGATCTGAAGGTACCTGATCAGCTACACTACCTCTGGCAAACATAATGTACATGAACAAAACAAATCTACAACTGAACTTTTACATCAAGTGTTTAATACCGGTCTTCGTCTCACTTTTTACACATTCAAAATATGTGATGTGATTATGAGACTGTAGGGATTGATTATCACTCATAATTTGCTTCTTAGTTGTTTACAACAAAATAATAATTACAGTGAGTAGATTGTATTGAGTGAAACTCCATTATTACAATGCACACTTATACCCAGTGAGTGTGGGGGCTAAGCACTCAATAAGTTGTACCTACAACCTGTTCTTTACTATTTTGTAGATCTTTACTATTTTGTAGATCCATAAAACCACTATGCTATCTAGTAGATATGGTAAACATGTCCAGGTATGATAGCTTGGATGTTTATTGGCTAGCCTACATTATGCAGATAAAATGAGTAAGCTTTTTAATAGCCTTGGTCCACATAAACTGAAATAGTGAATGGACTTTCTAGCTGCAACATAATAATCAATAGCAAATGTATTATATACTAGTACATTGCTATTATATTGTTTTATATTAATAAAATCAGTAATATGATAAAAAAATGTAACATGTTTATTCAAAATTTTATGAACGCATACTATGCATAGTGGGCACTCAATTAAAAATCTTTCTCAGTATTCTTTATAACAACTAAACTATATGCTTGATTATTAAAGAGTTCAATATCATCTTTTTTATTACTATTTTGTTGCAGTTCAGTAGCAATGATAGTCTCGACAATATTATCAATGTCTTCATATTCATCAATTCCATGTTCTACTTGGTGATCTCTGCTTGGTTCAGATATTTGATTTGATATACTCTTTTTATGTATAATGTAACAGACAATACATCCAACAGCCATTGTTACTGCTATTCTTATTATAATACTTGTTGCCACTGATATTATTACAGGAACTTGTACAGGTTCTGATGAAGGTGTTATATAGATATATACTATTTCTTTAGTGTCCTTTGAAAAGTTGTGAAACTTCTGTCAATTATTTAGATGGAGAAACTACGTCATATAACTTCACTATTAATTCAGCTCCATTTACTTTGCTAGTTTCTATTGTATCAGTACTAATTATTATTAACAAGAATCGTGCCACACAATGAAGCTTGACATACTGCAAAATAAGAATGCATTAGCATAAAGTTTTTATTATTCATTGTTATCATCTCCTCTGTGGTTAAGGGTTATATATCAGTTTCCCTCTTTTTTGTCCTGAACTATCTCAGTTTTCTTATCCCCCACCTTTTCGTTTTTTTCCAGCTCTTTCTTCTTGAGTCAGGGAGTTCCTTTCTCCTCCCTTTATGTACCTCTCCTGTTTCTGAATCTCTCTGTCCTTCTCATAGGCTTTAAGAAACTTTTGCCTACTTTACATTTTACATTAACATTTTTTGAGAGTCAATGAATTAATGTGGCATGCGAGCATTGCTATATTACATGGAATGTGAACAGCCAATTTTGGACAACTAAGTGAATACTTGCCACCTATTATGTGAAGCTGCTCACATTGTAATTCACAGAGGACTACAGTAAGATATCAATTTGCTTCAAAACACAGAGTTTTAATTATATTCATATGTGAGTAGCACACGAAGAAAATAACTAAAACTGTAGCTAACTTGGTCAGTATAACTTCAATGGTAAAGGGTGACCAGGAAGTTTGGTTCAGATACATGCTAAACTCAGGAGCAGCACAACAAAATGAAAATCAGATATGGTCATCCTCAAGTTTCCAGCTTGTGCTGCATTAAGTACTAAACCAATATCAACAGGAGACATTATGATTAACTCAGCATTCTTAGTAAGATATTCTAAATGGTTATTTCTATACACATACTAGGATATTTTTCTTGACGATGTGTGTTAATAATATGAATGTTAAGTTAGTCACTGAAAATTATACTATTTGTAAGGACATTGAACTAACACCATTTGCAAGAACACCACTGACTATTCCTTATGTATATACAATCGTGATTCTTTACATGTTCCTTGACATCCAGCATTATTAGGATAACTATTGATTGATAAATCCAGAGTAAAGTAACTGCTACTGGTCATATAATAGTCCACTAAGTTAAAGATTTTTATATTATTTTATTCTGAATTACTGGGCTTTATTAACTTTTGAAAAATAAACTTATTATTAAAAAAATATGGCTTCCTTATTCCTAATATGGACTGTATTATTTTATCTCATTGGTTATGAACCTTAATACTGGTTGTAAGAATACCTAGCATAGGAAAAAATTATATACACACCACTGTTAAAAATAAGTAGTTCAGGTAGCCCCAAAAGTGTGGTTCCAATAACTGGGCAAATTACACTCCCCTTGGATGGTCACAGCAACTCTTCTGGGGAGTAAAACAATTCTATGTGGAGCATAGTCTGATGAAGAAATATAAAATCACTGAAGGTTAGCAATTCTACAATAAAGTCAAACAGAAGGATGCTTCTTCATCCAAAGATACTTACCATTAGCTTCTTTGTTAACTTACGTGTTCCAGTGTTTACTCTGTGATATCACAGAGTGAACACTGGCTCTATGTTGGGTAAAGTATTATAAATTTTGCATTGGGTTTTACTAGACTCATGAATATCATTTAAAATATCTTAACTACCATCCACGGAGTTGAGAGCACATGTCAGTCAATGTTCCCATTGAGATACTAATATCTTAACTACCATCCTTTACTGATTTACTCCCCCAAATTACTCCCCCAAGTAGTATGAAATAATATTTTCAACTTGAATTGATCATTGTGATTGGATGATTTGAAAGTACCATGGTACAAATATATCATGCACTGTTAAAAATGAGGAGTTAGAGTAACTAGTTTCAGTAATAATAACTTTGATAATAATCATCATAATAGGCTGTAATGACAGTATTGTGCATGTGGCATAAGAAAAAATTGAGCAGAATTGATTTGTCCAAGCAGGAAGAGGTTGAATCAGGGAACACTACAAGCCAACAGTTTACTAAGCTTACTTCTCTAGACCACATATCAAACATTGATGATTATGAAAGGACAATTGTTCAAGGACCACAAATGGCAAGTTATTCTAACTCATGTTTTACGATAATAGATACTGAAACTAAAGAAAACAATCCTCTTACCTCACTATTTAAAGCTACTTCAAGCCATTATGAATATAATGAAATTTCGATTAAAGAAACAGAAAATAATATAACTCAAGACTCCAATAAGTCAACACAATTAGTCAGACAGGATAGTGACCAAAGAATGTCCAACAAGAATGATTTCAGTGTCAAGGATCTGGCACCTTCTGAAAGAAACACTCATGAATACGACAAACAAAGGCAACTGTACTCTTCAGTGAAAAAATATTCACCCAAATTTTCAATGTCTGAAGTGTTTGCATCAAACTTATTAATACCAGAATCTTCAACTAACACAGATGATTTAAAAGCTGACATTATACAATGTGTTTCTGACCCAAATAAAAATAATGCAAACATTACTGACAGTGTTGATGCAAACAATATCAAAGACATTGCTCATTCAGAAACTGAAGACACCAAAGACCTTCCAGAAGATACTATCTATGGTCCTATTTATAGTACATCTGAAATCAATACTTCATCTCTGCGTACAGTTCCTAATCTTAGCACTTACAATATTAAGAAAATATAACAATTGGAACTGGATTTTTTGGAAAAGTGATACTTGCTTATACTGTAAATCTCAGTCAAAAGGATTTAAATTTTGGGGAAGATGAAGACCGAACCAAGTCAATAAAAGTAGCAGTAAAATAGCTCAAAGCTAATCCATCAGCCAAAGCACTTGAAGATTTTGAAAAAGAACTCAAATTCATGTCTAGACTAGACAATGAAAATGTGATTAAAGTTCTAGGATCATGTAAAGGATCAATGACATACATCATGATGGAGTACATGGAAAAAGGAGACCTTGCTCAATATTTAGGTAATTTTGAGAACACTGTCATAAATTATGAAGAACAAAATGACATTAGTATCTCAATGGGAACATTGACTGACATGTGCTCTCAAATAGCCAGTGGTATGAAGTATTTAAGTTCAAAGAACTTCATCCACCGTAACCTGGCCACCAGAAACTGCCTTGTTGGCAATAACATGCAAGTCAAAATAGCCGACTTTGGTATGAGTCGTAACTTGTACCAATCTCACTATTATGTCCTGAAGGGTCATGCAGCATTACCAGTACGCTGGATGGCCAAAGAATGCTTCTATGGCAAGTTCTCTACCAAATCTGACGTGTGGGCATTTGGAGTGACCATGTGGGAGATATTCACACTAGCTAAGGACATTCCATATGAAGACATGCAAGATGAGGAACTCATGGTCGATGTCACTCAGAAACATCCGAGAACCCTTCTGGCTAAACCTACCAACTGTCCAGCAAACATGTATGATGTAATGTTGATGTGCTGGAAGGAGTCACCTAGTGACCGAGCCTCTTTTGAGACTCTTTATGACAAACTATTGAATATCCGACTTTAATTTTTTTATTATACACTTGTGCAGTTCCACACACTATAAGACTTGCTATATAAATTTTGTTTTCCACCAGCTCTACAAGTATACAAAACAATTTTTCTCAATAGGGCTTAGTTTTTTAATAACTGATTTATTTGCAACAACAACGTAATGCACAACAAATATATAAGAAAAACACAGGGCTTGCAATTCCACTAACTGTATAGGAGAGTTGAGGAATGTTTTACACTCAAAATCTTGATTTAGATGATGCACATATGGACATAATAATGTGTATGTGAAAGTTAGACCATGATGTTGAGGTTAATAGGCCGAAAGCCGAGAATAAATTTGCACCAACTAATGCAATCAAATTGTAGATTCGCTTTGGGTTATTGAAAATAAATACAATCTAATTCGTGATTGGACAATTCACTGTATGAGGTGGGTAACTGCTACTGAGGATGAGAACGAATCTGTTTTGCCAAGGATTATTTCAGTAGAAAAAGTTTCAAACCTTGATAAAGTGCTATAGTTTTGAATATATTTTAGATCAGTAGTCATAGTTGTATGATACATTTCAGTCTTTGCAATTGGGATGTTTGGCTGAGTATCAGTAAATGAAGCATTAGAAGATGTATCAATAAAAGTGGTAGTGGCTGCAAATAGGAAATAATAACATATGTGAATAGTCTAATATCTATTTTGTTGGACACAACTAGTATAATTATCATGTTAAAAATGATATTAATGTTATGAGAGATTTTGCTAAATTATTTAACAATAAAATAATGGCAGAATGTTAAATTCTTTATTTGTACTATTATTGTATTACTCTTGTTATTATTGTTATTAATATAAATATTTCCAAAGTATAGTTATTATTATCTATACTTTATAGTGGCATCAATAACAAATTAATTAATCAAGAATTCTAATGAAAAATTTATTATATTATTATTAGACTTGTTTAATTAGTAGTCCACAGAACTGAACTCAATATTTCATTAGTAATGTCTCATTGTAATTTCAACTTGTGTATCTCTTTAACTTTTGGATAAAAATTATTTAAAAAAATAATATTATCACTCACAATTAAGCTGATTCATGTCATATTCTGTGTAGCTTAATTATGTTTAGATGTAAACGCTTTAGCCACAGTATGCAAGAGCCAATACTGTAGTGTGTCATCAACTTTAAAAAAAGAATACTGCTATAATTACAATATTAATGACTACTAGGCCAGGTGCACAAATATATCTTATCAACTTACATGTATGAGTAACTTCATCTCTAAATGTAACCTCTCCTATTCCACCTATAGTTCTTGAATTTACAAACTCAATAATATATATTGTACTTGATTTTACCAGAGATAAATTAATAGTAATATTTATTGAAGACAAACAATTAGACATATTCTCATGCAATGTTACATTACCAAGAAGAGAATATTGCAAGGAAGCTGGAAATGTAATACTTCTGTAAACATTAATGGTAAGTGCTTCATTTGTCATTATTCCGTAAGAGACACAAGAATATATTCAATTCCACTACTTTTAAAACGAAAGATTGAGGGAATCGAAATGATACTGTATACGAATTAAGGGTGCCATTAACTGTATAGAGTTGAGAAGCCCAGGTACCTCTCTGACTAAAATCAAAAGTAGGAATAATTCCATCAATGAGAGTTCCATTAGTATGATTTAGTTGTGCAGTACAATCACAGAACCTCTCGCTACTTGCACCAGTCATCCTACAGACTGAGGGACATCCTGCATTAGGATCAGATCCATTGATGGAAGATACTCTAGTGAGTGTAAATGCTGATGGGCAAAATGTGGCACCTAGTAAAGTAGTTAAATAATATTCAGAGTAGTAATGAGAAGAAACAAAAAATAACACTCACCAAAGCATACAACACCTACGGTTGCTATTAACCACAAATTTACTTTCTTTGCTGCAAAACTGCCCATAGCTCATCAGATGAAAATTGTGCTGAAGCAGGTTAGGTCAAGATTACTGTCATAGCTAGCTACTTTCAAGCAGTTTAAGGCAGAATTCATGTTTACTATTTTTGACTTCAGAGTAAAGGCATTAATGTTTAATACACTTGCAAATTATGTTTCATAATTCTCAAGATTAAACTAAAACAAACTATTGTTGTGTTATGCACCACAGTTTTACTTTCAATGTATTATTGTAAATTTTAAAATGTTGTTTCCAGAATTCCTTAGTTGAGAAAGGTACATATAATTGTATTACATTCTACTTAAACATGTTGATATAATCTATATTTTACTTCAAGTATTGTTAACATAATTCTGAGAATTTTAGGTTGAAACAGATTAGTAATACCATTTATACTCACAATACATGAACTATTTACACACTAGATGTGGAGGATTATTGAAGCAGCTCATACACTAGGGCTTAGCTATTCCCTGCATGTAGTAGTATTCACTGCCAACAGAGTTGATGTGTGGCTGCTTTGCATTAGTCTTTTGAAAGATATTATTGTATGTTTTTAATACAAAAGACAAGCACATGGATGTTGTAAGCACATGATACACCACAAACTAGTATATAAATTAATAACACAGCAAGCATTATTGAACAGTGAACATGACCACTAATGAATGAAGGAACAATACACTGTATAAACATATATATATAACTGACACGTCTAGTAATATATTGTTCTCAAAGTCGTCAAATTGTTATCTTCTTAATTACCCATCACATCTTAAATATTGGGCAGGCCCCACACTACATACACTGTTCTTACATCATCAATCTTTCAGTCACTTCCAACTGACTATAAGTATAGCTGTGCCAAAGTTTGCTTGAGCTTTCCAATCAGATTGCTCAGTTCGTGGTGAATACATTTCATACCCAACTTCTAGGAAATGGCTAAGTGAGCAGTACAAGTGTCGTAATGTCATGGTACAAGTCCATTACATTCCTCAATTCAGTCAGTATGTCAATTTGTTTATAGACCCTTTGTTGTGCAAATTTCACTTAAACCTCCACATTATGATGTAATTCATACAGAATGGTACAAAGACATTATTCAAGACATAAAAACTTGTTCAAATATTCAGTGTACAAAACTGAAAAATTAGTGTATTATTGATATCACAACATGAAAAATGCTCCAAATTAAAATAACACTAGATCTGTGTTTATATACATATATTTTGCTATCTGCATTGCTTGATTATAATATTATATAAAAATGCAACAATTATTGATCAACAAAATAATGTGCACACTATAATAAACTTACTAATATGTTTTATTTATGTACAGCTGTCTTAGAGTGAATTATTCAAGATATCGTATAGAGTCTCAAAACTTGCTCTATCACTAGGCGACTCCTTCCAGCACATCAACATTACATTATACATGTTTGCTGGACAGTTGGTAGGTTTAGCCAGAAGAGTTCTCGGATGTTTCAGAGTGGCATCGACCACGAGTTCCTCATCTTGCATGTCTTCATATGGAATATCCTTAGCTAGTGTGAATATCTCCCACATGGCCACTCCAAATGCCCACACGTCTGATTTGGTAGAGAACTTGCCACAGAAGCATTCTTTGGCCATCCAGCGTATAGGCAGCGCTGCATTTACACCACTCAGGATGTAATAGTGGGATTGGTATAAATTACGACTCATACCAAAGTCGGCAATTTTGACTTTCATGTTATTGCCAACAAGGCAGTTTCTGGTGGCCAGGTCACGGTGGATGAAGTTCTTTGAGCTTAGATACTTCATGCCATTTGCTATTTGAGAACACATGATGGTCAAAATATTTGCTGAGATAGTAATATCACTTATTTCTTCATTATCGGTGGAAATATTCTCAAAATTAACTAAATATCGAGCAAGATCTCCTTTCTCCATGTACTCCATCATGATGTATGTCACTGATCCTTTACAGGATCCCAGAACTTTAATCACATTCTCGTGGTCTAGTCTAGACATGAATTTGAGTTCTTTCTCAAATCCTTCAAGGGCTTGGGCTGATGGATTAGCTTTCAACTGTTTGACGGCTACTCTTATCGGTTTCGTTATATCTTCGTCTTCTCCAATATTTAAATCTTTCTGACTCAGATCTACAGTGTCAGCAAGAACGACTTTGCCGAAATATCCAGTTCCGATAGTCTTAACTTTCTTGATGTTTTCGGGTTTGAGAACAGGTATTGTTCGAAGAGATAAAGTACCTAGTGTAGATGTGTCATAGACTGGTGCATAGATGTCTTCATCTTGAAAGTCTTTAGTGCCCTCAGCTCCTATAAACATGGCTGGCTGCAATTCCTCTCGAACACAGTCATACACATTGTTAGCATTGTTGTTAATTTCATCTTCATCTGAGTCAGCTACATTAGGGTTATCATAAATGCCTAGATCTGGGTCACCTTGTGTGGTGTTAACTTTTGAGTCCTCTGTTTTTCTGTCTGGGGCACTTTCCTTCACAGTATTTCTGTGTGTTGTTGGCTTTCCTCCACCTCCTGCTTCTAATTTCTCTGTGATTTCAGAGTATACTTCATCGGTAGAAATATCTCCTTCAACTTCACTGTACTTGCCCTCATAGATAGGATTAACAGACATAGCTTTCCTGGCCTCATCTATTGTGCTATAATAGGCTGGATCTTCAGCAGTAGTAGAGTCACAATTGGGATTTATGGTCTCTTCTCCTTCTGCATTGCCATTCATGACAGTGTAGCCAGTCTCTGGTGGTTCAATTTTATCAGATTTAAGGGCACGGTATAGCTCAGGAGTTATCTTCGGAACTTCTGGTGGCACATCTTTTCTAATTAGAGAGTAAAGTAGCCTCTTCTTTCCAGGTGGGTGGGTTGGCATTTCAGAAGAGGCTTGATCTTTGCCACTCAAATCAATCTTGTTGTACATATCTGGACCTTTAACCTGCGAGCTAGTTTCTTCAGCACCAATGGAGTCGTATGTGGTATTTAATTCAGTTTCTTTGATAGCAATGTCGTTGTATCCAAAATCCTTTGAGTTAGCTCTGTTTGGTGAAGTCAGAGGAGTGATATCTTGAGATAGTGGATGCACTATCTTGGAATATGAGTTGGGATTGTTGGATAGATTATGCTGAGAGGTAGTTGGTAGAGCGTTATTAGGAGAAGCAATTCGTGGTCCATGGACGATGGTCCTCTCGTAATGGTTGTTGTCGGACGTCTTGGTTTCTGGAGATGTGAATTTAATTGTCTGATGGCTTATTGTGTTCTCTAATACAACATCTTGTAGCTGTTGTGCTTCAACTCTGTCACTTTTCTTTCTACGAGACATGCAGAAGACTACAATTACTCCTCCAGCAATGACCAGTACTAATAATATTACTATCACAGCCCCTAGTGCAGCAACTATAGGTATAATGGAGGATGATGATGAAGATTCTGTGCCAGAAAGTTCTTCAGTTGTAGACATACCAAGTGATGTTGAGCTTCCTGGAGTAGTCTGTGGAGTAGCATCAGTTCCTTCTGTGATATGATTTGTGTTTTGATTTGACAGGCTGCTCGAAGTAGGCATATCAGTGGAAATGGATGTAGTCATTGTATCTGTCATTTCTAATGTTGATGATGATAAGTCATTTGAAATTGTGCTCATAGCAATGGAAGTTGAATTAATGGTAGAAATGGCCATAGTTGTAGTGGATATAGTCGTACTTGTGGCTGTTGACGCTGCAAATATGATATTAAATAGAAAAACATTCGGGTTAATTTGTTGATCGTGTCACTTGCATTCTTTGCTCAATAAGTTTACAATATTGACAAACACAATGGGTAGTAATGTGTAGCTATCAAGGCAAAACCAAACTATAGAAAATACTAAGGATAGGGCTTAAGTATTTTTGACATCTTGTTATTTTTTTTCATAAACAATTTAAGATTGAAATGAATACTTGAGCCAGTATGTAGCATAGTTGTTTTAGTAATCGTAAAGTGACAAAAGAAGTATAGTAGAGCCTCCAAACTGAGAATTTGAGACAAGGCTTTCAGTTCACAAATAAAGGGTAAAGGCTTGTTTGTTGTAAGAAGTGAGTAATATATGGAGGGAGGAAATATAAAATGAGTTTAATTGATTTAATTGAGCATTATTAACTTGAGCAATATTTTAGATTGGCATTAGCTGATACAGTGTATTTGACTATCCTTTCGTTGGAAGTTTTCTTAGAATATAGTGGTGCTGTTATCTCATCAATTAGACACTAGCTAATTACAACTATCACACAAATATTTTTCTTATTCAAATTGTACTCATAAGTAGGATCAATATGCAAAATAATGGTCAACTTATGCCATAATTTTAGAATAACTCGCTACATTTTCACTCACTTTATATTCTGTCATTAGAAACTAGCTAGTTACGGTATTATGTTGCTAACTGCATAAATATGATTTTACTGAGAACCTGCACAAGTTTGTAATTAAAGTTTGTTATTAATACCAAATATAACTTAATCAAATGATATTAAGAACAACAGAAACATACAGAAATAATATAAAATATTGAGGACTCTGACGAACTTACACTCTTGATCCTGAGTGACTTCAACTTCATCTCTGAATATCACTTCACCAATATATATTCCTCCCACAGGAACAGAATTAGTGAATTCAATAAAATATATGTTACTATCTCTTGTTTGTGATGTTGAAATGTATATAGTCTCCAGAGACGTACAGTTTGATTGTAAAGTTAGTGTTGTACTACCAATTGGAGTTGTGGGTATGAAAGCTGGAAATGTGATACTCCTGTGAATATTGATGGTCAGACCTGGCGTAGGTATAGACCATGTAGTACAGAGAAATATGCTCAGTTCTACTTCTTGTAGCATAAAAGAGCTAAGAAATCTAAATCCAATAGCACTTGAAATAGTGGTTAAAGCTAGAGTGTAGAGTTGAGAAGCCCAGGTACCTCTCTGACTGATATCCAATGTAGGAATGACTCCATCAATGATAGTTTCATTTGTATCACTTAATCGTTCAGTACAATCACAGAACCTTTCATTACTTGCACCAGTCATCCTACATACTGAGGGACATCCTGCATTAGCATCAGATCCATTGATGGAAGATACACCAGTGAGTGTATATGCAGTAGGATGAAATGTGGCTCCTATAATTTGTACAATGATACCAGTATGGTGACACATTAAAATACCATAGTTGCCAACTATCCCGGTTTTGCCGGGATTATCCCGATTTTTTTAGCCTTTCCTGGTTTCCCGGTTTTTTTTAGCCTTTCCCGGTTTTTTTAGCCTTTCCGCGGTTTGCAATAGGATTTCCCGGAATTCTGATAGAGTTAACCAATTATCGGTCAAATACTCGAAATAGAGTACCTGCACACAATAGTCTGCAAGTTAGTCTGCTTGATATCAGTGGTTTGTGTAGTGGTATAGCTATCTGTACAGCATATCTACAAGGGTGGTTACTATAAAACATTTTTCATATAAACTTGGTTGAAAACACTGAAACAAAGAATAAAATATTGTTGTATGAAATAATAGCACAACAGCAAAAGTTCATCATTTGGTACAGGTGAGTGAATCAAGAATGGCTGAAGTCTTCTCAAGGAGGTTAGTGATTATTCAGTGATATTCAGGATCCAGAGTTGGAACACAAGTAGCTATAAATAGCCAGGCTGTTGTGGTAGACTGTTGGACGTCAGTGGTGTTCTCAAGCGAAAAATAGACCTGGAAAGTATCAAATAGAACAAAGAAATGACACAGAACTTCACTTATTACTCCTTTCTGATCAAGATTATTAGCTAAATTCAGTTGTTTCTGTTGTTTACTTCCGCTTGTCAAAATATAGTGTAGCTATGTATGTCCATTCCTGTTTGACTCACAACCATTACTGACATCTCTGTAGGTGTCTTTCACGGTAATACCAGCTTTCTGAACCGAAGTAGCGTGCCGAAGCTTAGCAACGACTTAGCAGATTTTCTCGTAGCCCTGGCATTATCTTCTATAATCACAGACTGGAACACTCGGGCTCTTAACTATCTTAATGATATTCATGATGGTTAATTAGTGGGCGTGGCCAATCCCGATTTTTCATTTTAGAAAGTTGGCAACTATGAAATACGCACTTACCGTAGCAGGCACAGCATAGCGCTAATACTAAGAGCATGTCTATCATTCTTTCAGCTGCAGCTTCCAGAACAGTTTTCCACTGGCGGTGGCCGCAAGGGCCTCAGAATTATAATGGGAGAAGAATATTACAGAAAGTACGAGAAGACAAGCCTTACTTTATTGAAGCCACACCCTAAAAAACGTTATTGTTTTTTTTTTTTTTTTTTTTTTTTTTTGCGCTTTGGAGTAATTCGGCACAATTAAAAATAATGTCTTTTTACTGAGGAGCAGGAGAGGTAGACAACGGAGGGGATTCATGAGCTGAAGAGAGCAATAAAGATAAAGAGAATAAAGAGAACAGGAGAGGGAAACCATGGATAATTACTTTATGCTCTGCATTTGCAGAAGTTAGTACATCAGGCACTACTGTGTGGCGGGTACTTGATACTATGTAATAATGTCAGATGATTTGACATGGAGGTACATGCACATCATTGGAGAGAATAGCAAGTGAGTGATAAGGAATGAAGCACCATCATAATACATTTTCAATTATCTGAATACAGTTTATGTGAACAATACGTTATTAAAATAATCATAATAATACAATTTAAATCGTCGTTGAGTCGTGTAATAAACAGCTATGTTAAACTAAGAAGTGTCTCACTGTCCTAAGAACCTCATCATCATAACGAGTTTCATTTGAGGATTCATTATGTCTTGCAACTGGTTCATAGAGGTATGGCTCCAATTCCCTATCAGAGTTCATGTTTCCTTGACTTGCATCTGTAGCAGAATATGATAGGCTAAAGAAACTACAGGTGACTGAGCTATTGGTTTCACTACCATAGACTCACTAGGCTAGAGCTGGCCTTATCAGATCATGAAAATATTTAGAAATTGTATGGTTTCTATAGCAAGACTACTACCAGTGTAGCTGTTCTAAATATTACATCACACAAACCACACCCAATTCAGGAAATAAGTTTTCAGGAAGCAGGAAGGAAATAAATTGGACACTCTTTAAGTCCAAATATTGAAGAATCAAATCATAAAAAATCTCAAATTACTTGCGGGACTTTTGGACACCATAATCTACACTTTCAACAAGAAAAAACTAATTGCTTTTATAACTCACTGCAGTATCCCTTTAAATTTTAGATGTATTCTCTCTTTCACTGGCTTTTTAAAACAAAGTGGAATTTAAAAAATGTTTTACTGTCACTGGGAATTGAGCCAAGATGGTTGCTTAATGCACAAGCTCTCTGCCACTGACCTTTGTAATATAATTAATATAATGTTGGGTGGGATGGTGGAGAGACAGCCTACCAAGCTCAAAGAAATCACTCATCTATATTTCCAATGTCCGCACAAGTCTTTGGAAACCATTCTCAAGTGATCTTTAAAATGTGATGTTAGTCCATTACATTTAAACTTAAATTGAATTTATAAATTGTGCATAGCAAGAATGTTATGCATTACTTATGCTCCACTGGACTTGAAAATATTGTTGAGCTAATAATGTAAGTTTGTACTGTCATGTCGAAACAATAATGTTCATATAAATTGCACACTAAAAGTTTTGCTTTTATTTTACTCTGCTAAGACAATTTGTGTACTGAGGACAATGCTAGCCTTTTATCTCTGCACTAGATTGTACTTGCTATGACACCAAATATTCTATATAAATTAGCTTTGGTGTTTAAGATCTCTTATGAAAGATGTACTACAATTGTTTGGCACTTAATCATTAATAAATGAATATGTGGCTACATTTCTATAAACAATAACATCAGTATTAGTAAATAATAATCAAAGTAATAATGCAACAGCTAAAATAAGTATAATTAAATTAAATAATATCTATAAAACACATTGTCAGCCTTTCAAACAATTTTGTCACTATTTTTTATTACAGCAACTAAGCTATATGCTTGATTATTAGAAAGTTCAATATTTTCCTCTTGGTTATCACTTTTTGGTTGTAGTTTTATAGGAATGACAATCTTCACAACATTATCAATGTCCTCATATTCATCAATTCCTTGTTCTATTTTGTGATCCTTGTTAGCTTCATGTAGTCGGAGTAATGAATTCTTTTTATGAACAATAGTGGAGCACACTATACACCCTACAGTCATTATGACTGCCATACATACTATAATACTTATCAATGCAGATACAATGGGAATAAGTAGAGGAGTTGATGTAGAATTTACTGATATATACACTACTTCTTTGCTTGCAATAGGTGTAGTAGAATAGTGTTGAAATGAGGATATAGTATTAGTATTTGTGTCTACATTCTGTACTTGATAATTATTATTGTTGGTTGTTAAAGCTGTGGTGAATTTGGGCATTATTGTGGTCGTCCATAACTCTGATCCAGTAGTTGATTGTGTAGCAGTTTCAGTTGTTTGTTTAGAAAAAGTAGATAAAACTGATGTTGTAGTTTCTGCTGAGGTAGCTAAAAATTATAAAATACCATTATTGTGTACACTAAATAATTTAAATGTTCACATCATTGTTAGATCAGTATTTATTTAGATTTATTCTTTCTCTTTCACAGGCATTTTTAAACAATACAGCATTAAAAAAATTGGTTGCTACCTGGAATCGTACCCAGGACCGCTTTCATAACCTATCAACTAATTCATTCATTATTCACACATAATAATTATGTGTATACACATTCAATGATAACAATAGATAAGTCTATATGAAGTAATGCTTTTAAGTACCTGGATAAGACTCAATATCTACAGTAACAGCTGTAATACACATATAAAATCCATAGTATTTTAAATCCAGGTGTATGTATATAATAATATATATATATATATAATTATATATAATATATATAAGTATATATTTATTATTATATATATATATATAATATGGCCAAATTCAAAGAGGTCAATGCGTATCCATCCCAGGAGGCTATCTTAGGAACGTTAACATTAGTGCGGGCGCATATATATTATATGTATTTTCTATATTTGATATTTTCTCTATTGTTTTTTAGGTTCGGCCCCTGGTAGTGTTATCACAAGCTGAAAGCTCATATCCCCCAAATAGCTAGTAATATAATAGCTACGTTTGTGATTTTTTAAATTTACAACTACATTTCAATACAAAAACAATTCAACCAAGTCTAAGAAGCTGCAAAAATATCACCCAAAGTGAAATAATAAATACATATAGTGAAATTTACTAAAATTTGAGTAGAGTTGCCTCAGAAAACATAATTTTTATAGGTTAATGTCATTTCCTTCATTCTCACAATAAAGTATGAGGATAGCATTTTTACCTAAATGCATGGCAGATGAGGAATGTTTAGAAAAAAAACATGATAATCAATTTTTTTATCTTGCAGTTTTGTCCACTGAAACCCTTCAATGCATATTCCTGGACTTCTGTAAAAAAAATTACTTTATTAATTATTAAGAGCAAAAATTACCATTGTTACTGTCTGCACCAACAGGAATTACAAGCAATAAAATAGAATGTCCTAGTTTAGTTGACCTATCTCTTTGTAAAGCTAATTGTAGTACTTTCAACAATGTCTCTTTAGCATAATTCTAGATTTGTTAGCTATCAAGCGCTCTACATCCTTTAGTTCCTAAATCCACGATTACACTATGCTACGAGTTAGAGCTCAATAAAATAAGATTTATGGGAGGAATATTTATTGGTAAAGTGATATTCAGGGGTGAAGTAACTCAAAATCAAGTGTGTAAGTCAATTGGAGTTTGAATCAATTCATTAATATTAATAATCAGCATTTTTTTTATTATAATAGAAATAGATTTTATATTAGCAAGTGTATTTATATCAGGTTATGCATATTCAACATCATAATCTACTCTAATACAGCAACTGGGTTGGTGAATTCAATGAATTATATGTTACTATCTCTAGTTGGTGATGTAGTAACACAGTTTACTTGTACAGTTAAACTTGAATAACTTTTGAAGGGAACAAGGAAGCAGCTACATATCCAGGGTTTACACCATTAGAAAGTTCGAGCAGAAGGAGTTAAAAATATTTCCTCAGTATACTCCAAAAAGCGCAATTCCGAAACTCAATACAAAAGTCTATGGGAATAGATAAAAAATACAGGTTTCCCCACTCAAACGCGCCCGCTTTTAGTTATGCAGTAAGGCTCAATTGATCACGCGGACTGTCTTCATTAAGAATTTTGTAAACAATGAGCGGCTACTTTTCTGATTGCTTTGTTTCTAGCTTTGTATTGCGATTAGCTTAGGTGGTGAGTGTGGAAACAGGATAGATGGAGTGTCCTGTTGTCGCGGAGGATACGGGACGATCCTGACGATCCGATAGGATGTTGGTAAGATTATTTGTCTACCTATTCAATAACAAATGTGGTATAGCCAATATATTTCAGAGTGATGTAGGACGTGTACTGTAATGAAAAGGACCAACTCAGGCTGCACTCCACCTTCAACTGGATTACAACTATATATTTATAATAGAATTTAAATAATACACATAAATATATAGATGTAATCCGAGTTGAAGGTGGAATGCAGCCTGAGTTGTCTCAGAAATCTAAAGTTAGCCATTCTCCGCGAATTTCCAATTGGAGTGTCCCGAACAATAAACATTTTGAAGTTTCCGACTTCAAACGCGTGTAAGTTTAAAACGCTTAAGCGCACGCCGGCTGCAAATAACTTATTTTAAAGCAGAAAGCATGATTTTTCTGAAAATGCCTAAATCTCAATTTTGAATTTTTAGGAAAACACCTCACATATATATATATGAAAATTCAGATTGAGAGTAGGACAATAATTGAACTACTAGCATAGCCTCAGCTAGAACCTCCATTATGACACGACGGTAAGAAAACCCGCAAGGTTTAATTGATTTCCACTATTACCAAAGGAGTGCGTTGGAGACCAAAACCTTCCGAGCGCGATTAGGTAAAGGGTCTGGCCCACGAGACTAGAATAAACCATGTAGTAGGCTCAGTTCTACTTCTTGTAGCATTAATGAACTAGAAAATATAAAAATCCAATAGCATATGAGGTAGTCATCACATCTACAGTGTAGGGTTGAGAAGCCCAGGTACCTACCTCTCTGACTACCATCAAATGTAGGAATAATTCCATCAATGAGAGTTCCATTAATATAACTCAAAATTTGAGAACAATCACAGAACCTCTCATTACTTTCAGTCATCTTACAGACTGAGGGACATCCTGCATTAGGATCAGATCCATTCATGGAAGATAGTCCAGTGAGTGTATATGCAATAGGATGATGTTGCACCTATTACAAGACCAGCTATACAAATGACAGGCACACACATGCAGAAACTTACAGTCTGAAATACTCCATATGCAACTAAAATCACCATTACTCTGAACAAAATCATTTCTGATGTTGTGTACACCTTAACATTAGTGTGTTTTTGCTTGTTTTTTTTTAAGCATAGAATGCCAAATGCGATGTCTGTAGCTATATTAATTAGGTTTACTATTAGTTTTAGTTTTCTGTCAATAATGTGTTGTTATTGTAACATTCAAACTTGACTGCTTTTAAACATTGGTTAGTCATGTTATTGCATATAGCTATTTGATTTAGTTTAGATATTATTTGGCAAAGATATAATCTATTCTGTAGCCGACAAAAAAACATGAACATCAGAAGGTGCTCCTTATAAGTTACAAAACACGCCAGAAATGGAAATGGCATCATATTTGAAACAATAAGTATTATAAATCAGTAGGTTGTTCTAGTTTTACAGACATCACATGCCACATGCTAAGTTTGTACAAGAATTGCTTCCTCTTTACTTTCAGTAAGGTGTTGTTATTTGACATTTGACAATTCACTACAAACATGAAGGGTTTCAGTGGACAAAACTGCAAGATAAAAAAATTGAAACTCACACTTCAAGCTGATACTCACTACATTTTAACTCACCTTATATTCTGTCATTAGAAACTAGCTAGTTACGGTATTATGTTGCTAACTGCATAAATATGATTTTACTGAGAATCACTAATTTGTTATTAATACCAATAATAGCTAAATCAAATGATTTTAAGAACAACAATTATAAGGTGTGAAAGATACTGAATTATTAGCATCAGATCCATTGGTAGGTGATACTTCAGTGTATGTATATTCAGACGGACGAAATGTGGCTCCTATAATTTGTACAATGGTACGAGTATGGCGACACATTAAAATACGCACTTACCATAGCAGGCACAGCAAAGCGCTAATACTAAGAGCATATCTACCTTTCTTTCAACTGCAGCTTCCAGAACAGTTTTCCACCGGTGGTGGAAGTAGGGCCCTCAGAATTATAATGGGAGAAGAATATTACAGTAAGTACGAGAAGAGAAGAATTACTTTATTGAAGCCACACCCTAAAAACTGTTTTGTTTTTTGTGTTTTGGAGTAATTCGGCACAATTAAAAATAATGTCGTTTCCATTGTTTTTTTTTTTTGTTGTTTTGTCTTTGTATTAGTCTATCAATCGCTTTTATCGGAGTAACAAATTCGATCGAGATGCCATCTCACTCTCAGTTTCTTCTTTCAGTCCTAAAGATAAAGGGATAATGTATGTAGCAGTTATCCCTCATGAGTGTATAAATGAATATTCCACTATTGCAGCATAAAAAACATAGCTCTTTTTTAGCTAACAAATAGTTTGTTAGCTATATCCTTATGATGCTTCAGGCTGAATTAGCTAGCTATTGATAATTTTTTTATAATCTTCATTATTATCGTTGTTATTGTTATTATTATATAATTATAATTATGATTATAACTATTATTATCATCTTATTATGAATTCCAGCTAATTTACGAATACACATTCCTCCTTTATTTTGAAGCTTAGACTCATATGTTAGTGAATTCTAGCTAATTAAAAGTACACAACAGTTTTCACTCCTATATTTAGAAGCTAGACAATGTGTTAGTGAATTCTAACTAATTAATGAGTACGCAACATTTTTTTCTCCTGTATTTTGAAATATCTCTTAGTGAATTTCAGCTAAAGAAAGAGTTATTTGTACTATATTTGGAAACGTGTCCTAGATATTGTGTACAAAAGGCCATAGCTGTTAAATGTCCATGCCTTCCTTAGCTGAGTAAAAAAAAAAACCATTTAAGGTGCTACAGCCCTCATTTAATTCTCCACCCCCATCCCAGTAATAGTCTCCGTGGCCAGACCCTTTACCAATTGTGTTTGGTAAAGGGTTAGCAAAAGAACTTAATGAGTAAATTCACTATTATTTTTCAAGACTAAGAGTATGGACCACTCACCATCTGCTTATTTCGATTGAGGTTGCCTGATCTTCCTCAGGTAAAAATATAACTGAAATGGCTGAGTGATGATGCTTTCCTCACATTTGTATTTCAAATGCAGTATTTAGTAATTCAAAATTTCAGTCTTGCCTCCTGTATTATTACATTTAATTGTAGCCCTGAACTAGCCATTAATAATATAAAGATTAAATTGAAACACTAATACTAGAGTTGTCCTTGTGAGCGGGCTATTCTTTTGTACATTTCAGGTGTATGTAGTAAGTAATCTAAACAGATTGAAGAATATTCCAAACAAGGCAGAAGGTGTTTCCAATTGATTTAATATTTACTCTGTTTACTTTCAGTTTGGTGTTGTTAATATCAAATAGTCCAAGCTTGACTAGCTACTCCTAAATATGACAACTTTATAATAAATACATTGTAGTGAGTAAATACATGATAGTTGAAAAGTATAGCTAAACTTATGCAATGAAAGTTGAAGTAGGGATACTAGGGCCACCAAGTAACTTCCCAGGTGTAAACTATAAAAACACTGCATAGCTTTTATTGCTTTGCCTGATTTTAAGTAATCCACACAGTGTATAACACATGTACATTTTGTATTAAGATTAAGGAGTAGTACTTAGCCTTATTCTTGTAAAGCAGTCATAAATTTTGAGAATATTTAGCAATAGATTAACACACCATGCATTACAGATTATATTAAGTTAGGAATATTGACAAAAGGTAGCTAGTTTAATAAAAGTAATTGGATAAAAAAAATTTTTTTTTTTAAACTATGTTTAATTATTTTTCATAGTTTCTTTTCAATGTATATAGCGTGGTGTTTTAAGCTTTAAATATGACTCGTTATAGCTATGAATGTGACAACATATTTTTTATGTCATCATGTGGAGTTGTAATGAAGCCAACAGTAAAGAAAGTAAGCATTTGGATATAAATTGTTGTCAAATTTATTAATTTTATCAAATGTTCTTCCAAACAAAATACATTTACATTTCCAAAGCCAGCAACATGGTGTTGTTCTTGTTTATTCATTCTGTTGCTGTTGTAATACAAAACTTTAGTTTTCTAAGCCATCATAGTTTACTTTCAATTTTGAGTTTAAGGTTGACAAAATTTATCCACATATTTTTGGCTACTAAATTGATAACACATACTTATCTTATACATCTTCACATCTCAAGTCATGATGGGATATTCTAGAAGCATACAATATTTTATATGTACTTTTATAGGCAATTAGAGAGGGAATAAATTAATGAAATAAATATTTTCATAAGCAATTGTACATTAATAAGAGTGTATAGCTACATATGTATGTAATTCAAGATATTTATAATATAATAATATGTGCATGGTTTTAATTATATAATTACATGTTTTTCATAGTGTGACTGTGAAGATCTGAAGGTACCTGATCTCTATCTCTGTGGGCATTTTATCTGTAATGTAGATTTTGTAGAGGTGATAAGGTAAAAAGTCACAGTGTCATAGCTACACTACCTCTGGCAAACATAATGTACATGAACAAAATAAATCTACAACTGAACTTTTACATCAAAAATGTTTAATACTGGCCTTCGTCTAACTTTTTACACATGAGTTGAATGAGGTTGTAGATAGAAAGCCAGCTATCCTTTCTGTTGTACCTCCATAAATAGAAATTTTATTAAATTAGATGAACACCTTCCACCAGCACTATACAGAGCATGTATTCACATAGCAATAATGAGTTAAACTGTACTGCACTAATTAATGCTCAAATTGAGCATAGTTATGCTGTGTCTGCATCTCGATCAAGTACAGCAATCTGGAAGAACTCACAAGAGGCCAGGCTAGTAACAAAGAGTAGTTTAATCATGAGGGCTGGTCTAATCACTGCCTCTCAGAAATATCAGGTGAACCATTAATGTTATTCGATGGATATAATTGTATACTGTAATTATTTAACAGGTTATGCACACAAAGCCATATCAACTTCCTTTCTCACAAGTGAGAAGAACTTGCTACCCTGAGTCTTACAAATATTTATCTTCAGCAACTCATTAATGGCTGTCAATATGAAGCTGATGCAAGAGAAGGATACAAATCTATAATGTTTATTTTTCCATATTGTTATAATTTTAGTAAACTTGTAATTGTGTTATTATATAATACTTACTTTCATTATGATAATATTATATTTTGTGAAGTTATGATTTTATTATTAACTGAATAGACACTACAGATATTATAGTTAACCTGGTTATTTATGACTGCTCATGCCCACCTCCCCACCTTCTGACCTCCAATCTCTCCTGGAACGAGGGATTGGTAATGCGCATGAGCCTCCTTTCCAGCCAATAAACTGGGTAACAGGTCCTGCATCCCACCTGCTAGCACATCCTCGCTAGACCCTGCCAGCACATCCCTACTAATCCCTGCTAGCTCTTCCTTGCTAGCTTCTGCCAGCACACCCCTTACCAATCCTTGCTAGCACATCCTCACTAACCCCTGCTAGCAGCTACTGCTTCCCTCCCTACCACACCTGCACAATCCCTTTAAGATTACCAAGTAGAATATGTTGCTTAACCACTACCTATTGCTATAATATGACCAAATTGTAATGTATCAAGTAGCAGCACACCAGACGGGTGATCATGCAATCTCTCGCAAACCAGTGTTAATAGCTATGGCCCTTACACTATATCCACAACATATCAACAATATATACAGGAACATTTAAGCCGTGTCACCTCACCATGACAATAAATAAATTTTAAAATGAAAACAAGCTGCTATGTATTAGATATAGCACTTTCTTCACACCTCTGCTTACCATTAGTATAAACACATTATCAAACCCTGCTCGAACTATATATATATATATACTGCCATATGTAAATGCACCCCTTATGGGTGCTTAATTAGAATCTAGCAACCCTTGCTTAAATAAGCACTTTACCCCCACATCCTTCGTTTTCAATTTAACTTGTTAACATTACCTACTTGAACCATGAAGCTCACACAACATAATTTTGCCGACTCATAACAAACAATGAACAAATAAAAGATATACAACTTCATTCCCTACTTAAATTAAAAAAAAATTCTATTAACCCCTCCCTACCTAATCTACCAAGATAACACTGCTGTCTATCACTAACAACTTCCTACATTAGCATTAGTTTTATCTATATATTTACCTGTTCTACTATATCCTGTTATCTGTACAATAATACTGAAACCATACCCTGAGTACTTCTCCACATATTTGGGTATAATCTATGGGATTATTGATCACTTGTAACTCTATTGATTCTAGAGGATTCTTAATTTCTAATAAGTATTCCACCTCTCATCACGTTGTCCATAACTTATAATAATGTATAAAAATTGTCGTATGATTGTTCAGGATCAGACAACCTCACCTCAAAGGAAGCAGAATAAAAAAGTCTTCTGCAGACTCATGAGATGGAGCCCAAGAATAAACACTTCAACCTGTCATGTACACTATACCCATTCTAGATCTTAACATTATAATCATATTCATATCCACACACAACCCAAACACTTGTAGCCTCACGTGTTTGCTTTTTATGTTATTTTTTGTATGGTCAACAATGACACCATCAGCATCCGTTATCCTTGCTTTGAGCAACCAGTTGTGATTAACGTTAGTTCTTTGATATTCTGGTACTTTGCAGCTCAAGGGATTTATGCACCACTTGAACAACACTTGCAATGTGTCCCTTGTGAAATAAATAACATGGAATCTAGTAGTAGTCCTGTGATAACAACTGTAAGCTGTCGAAGTATTTATTAAAATTGCAAAAGAAAGACTCAATATAATTATGTCTTACTAATATCTGAACTCTTTCAACCAAGCTGTTTAGAAGTTATCTGTAGCTAGAGGTAATAGTCCAACAATGCTTGGTATATACATGTTTACAAAAAAAATATTTTTAAAATGAAATAATGGACATGTGTAACTTCTACAAACTTCTCCCCCTCCCTTTTCCAGAGAAAGTGTACAAATAAGAAAAAACAACACAATATGACAAATTTATATGCAATCTTTAAAATGATCGAAAAAATTTCCTCTGACAGAGGGACTGTAAAATTAATATTCTTGCTAGTTTTGGCACCAAAGCCTTGTAAGCTTTGCTCTAGTTCAGTATATTTATAGAGAATGGCTGATCAAAGTAAATCTGAAATATGGGATACATGGTGGCAGGCATTCAGGACTAATAGCTAGCTAACTAGTGGTATAAACAAAAATCAATATGATATATTTTTTTGCTATACATTTTAAAATTTAGGAGATATACATATACAAACCTTTGTCACATGGTACTGAACTGATGTTTGTAAGAGCTCTTTTTAATACCATAATTGACATCTTATCAAATAATTGCAATTGTGTTTCTTAAAACAAATGTGACATTATAATAAAGAATATTATATGTAAGTGTAATCAATACAAAACAAAAAAGATAAGTGAGTTAGTCTTCTATAAAGGCAATAGTGCAAGTTGTTTGTGTTTATATAAATTGCTTAGAGTACTAGAGAGTAAGACAAAAAGTAATACTGTGATCATTAATTTACATAGTCATCTTCAATATCATTAATCCGTCTTTGCTGTACTGTGGCATATGCTTGGTTGTTGACTAATTCTATTTTAGGTTGTTTATCATAAGCTTGGTTGTCCACTAATATTATTTCAGCTTCATTATTAAGTTCAGTACCTCTTGTGTCAATATTGTGGCCAATATTAATGTTTAAGTCAGCGATATCTTCATACCCATCGTCTATATACTGTGGTTGACTTAAATTATTGACATGCAGTACTGAGTGCCTTTTCTTCCACACTATAGCTATAATGACTCCTCCGATAGTTATGATAGCAGCCATACATAATATTATCCCAATTAGTATTACTATTATTATTATTATTGATAATAAACCAGAAGATTCTGTAATCATTATGTTGTAAGGCATTTCTGTTGAAGAAACAGAGTTAAACTCGTTATTTGAAGAAATCATTCCAGTAACATCTCCATTACTTAGTTCAGAAGTTACTTCCATAATTGAGTGTGTAGAAAACACAGAAGAGCTTACAGAAGTAACCAAAGTTGTGCTAGGGATTATGTTTATTTCTGTCACAATTGAAGATGTAGTGGCAGGTACTGTAGTAGAAGTTGGTAAGGAAGTAGGTATGGAAGTAGGTAAGGAAGTAGGCAATGAACTGTTACCTAAAGAATGATAGTTACATTATCCTATTAACAATTACGAGTGATGCTCCTTTAGTTTATGGAGCAAAATAAATATTATCACAAATCAATAATGTTATAAATGTCCCAGTTGTGTAAGCTTCCTGCATTTAGATTTATAAGGAGTAATTTTGTATAATGAAGTTAGCATATAACTTAATAGACTAATGCATCACATTTAATTTTACATAACAGCAAATTTTACTGTTGAAAATAATAGCATTAGTCTATTAGTTAAGTTATTGGCTAACAGCAGGTTCACATGGTTGAAATCTTTGTGACAGTCTAGTAGATTATATTATTTTCTCATGAAGCTTATCATACATTAAGATTATAACACTATAAGTATGTTTGTTTACACCACTAGGCAAAGAATGGGACTATAGTATATATATATAATTGATTTACGATTCGTCATGAACATTAATGCCAAATGTATTGCAATGACTCAGGGTATTATAATTTTGTTAATAGCAACTTTTCTTGATCTAACAGCCAATATTATGTTAATTAAAGGTTAACCTGACGTTTTGACTTCTTGCTGAAGTCTTTTTCTGCTGACCACTGAAGAGGATTTCGGCAAGAAGTCAAAACGTATGGTTAAGTTTTAATTAACATAGCAACGAGAAAAGTTGCTATTATTATAATTATTTCAGCTTAGATTGACTGAATTATAGTCTGTTGAAGAAGTTGGCATGTTGAAGAATTTTAGAGACTGTCAGTGGAGGAGAAAAGTACTTGATAATTTACTATGTTTGTATTTTAAGTCTCTGCTGCCTGAAACAATGTGCACTTGACACAGTAAAAATGAAATAAAACTAAACATGTTGCCTGCATTGAAAGTTTAATGTCTGACATCTAGCGTCACTTTTTACAAATACAAAATATGTGATGTGATTATGAGATTATGGTGATCAATTTTCACTTTTAGTTTGATTCTAATTGATGAAAGTATATTAATATAATTGTCAAATTCAACCATAAAGGATCAAATTGAATAAGAAACAACACTTAATTCTGTCCAGAATTAATAAATGCTGGACTTGTTCTGCTTTGGTATACTACGAACTTGATTTGCCGTATTGTATAAGGACACAAGTAGTAAAAATTCTGACACATCATATCAATAAAGAGATGCACGTTCTAAAGTAGATCGCAATTAGTGTTGAAGTACAAGGAAAAACAACGACGAACAAAAAGTGATTGGTATTATAGTTTAATTTGAAGTTACAGGTAAGAAATACAGTAGCTCAAAGTGAGGGCTCATTCTGAAAAAGGGGGGCTCTTATGACACCAGTCAAGCCCCACCTAAATCTGCCCCTGTCTGGTTATTGTCTACAAGTGGCACTATGCAATGAATGTGTACTATAATATGTTTTGTAAAGTCAAAATAATTATGAGTTTACACATAACTATTAACGTATCTACATATTTTATTTTAGAGTGAAAAAAAACTTACTATTTTGTACTTAATTAACGTTTGTTACTTAAAAAGCCATTATAACATCATAAGCTCTTCTTAAAACATAAATATTCATTTAAATGAAGTAAAAATTGTTTTATATTAATAAAAGAAACAGTTCAAACTCAAAATGAACTCTATAGTATGCAATAAAAGCAGAAACATACGTGCTAATATTACTTTTAGGATCGTTGAGTAAAGAAACATTTACTAATGTAAAAAATATACACAAACTAATTAGTCTATAGCTGACTTGATCATATTATGAGTTATTTGAACTAGTCATACTGAGTTACAGATGATCAGATTAGCATTAAAATTATAGATAATGCACAAAATACACCAATACAAACACACGTAGCAAAAGTTAAAATTGATATTAGAATTTTTTTAGAACATATAAAATTTAAAGGAACTAAACTACTGAAGCTGACTTGATCATAATTATGAGTTATTTGAACTAGTCATACTGAGTTACAGATGATCAGATTAGCATTAAAATTATAGATAATGCACAAAATACACCAATACAAACACACATAGCAAAGTTAAAATTGATATTAGAATTTTTTTTAGATAAAACTTAAAGGAACTAAACTACTGAATAAAATCTAATATTAACATGCACATAATGGCAAAATTTACATGTATTTTGGGTAGCATACAAGTCACATGGGTAAGTACGAGCGTAGAATTTAAAAATGTCACACTTTTATTTACTTGTTTTATTATATGCATAAAAAACATTTGAATTTATAGTTTGCTTGCATTGAACAATTAATCAAAATTATATTGATTGAGAGATTTATAATAAGTATAGGTTGAAAATTGGGACTTCTTTTTACCCACAATAGTGATTAGTTACCCATTTTTCAAATTATTTGTTTTTGTTGAAACAACAATACTCACCAATTTGAATTTGAGTAACTTCATCTCTGAATGTCACTTCACCAATATATATTCCTTCTACAGCAGCTGAGTTGGTGAATTCAATAAAATATATATTACCATCTCTAGTTGGTGATGTAGTAATGTATATAGTTTTCAAAGATAAGCAGTTTGATTCTAAAGTTAGAGTTGTGCTACCAATTGGAGTTGTGGATATGAATGCTGGAAATATAATATCTCTGTGAATATTGATTGTCAGACCTGATCTAGGTATCAACCATGGAGTGCAAAAAAATATGCTCAGTTCTACTTCTTGTAACATAAATGCACTAGAGAATCTAAATCCAATTGGATATGAGGTTGCCGTCATATCTGCAGTGTAGAGTTGAGAAGCCCAGGTACCTCTCTGATTAACATCAACTGTAGGAATAATTCCATCAATGAGAGTTCCATTAGTATCACTTAGTTGTCCACTACAATCACAGAACCTATCATTGTTGGTACTAGTCATCCTACAGACTGAGGGACATCCTGCATTAGCATCAGATCCATTGATAGAAGATACTCCAGTGAGTGTATATGCAGCAGGATAAAATGTTGCACCTATTACAAGACCAGCTATACAACAGCAAAGAAAATGAATAGGGACAAGTAGGAAGTTAAACTCACCATGATAACAACCACAGAGTAGAGCAGTTACCAACAACGCTGCCACTTTTGTCGCTGCAGTGTACATAGCTAAACTTAACTGGAACCTCAATTATAATTCTTCTCGTTCTAACAGCCGCTCATACTTACTATAGGGCGAAGGCAGGGCAGGGGGGCGGTGTGAGGGTGTTTTGATGATACCTCTACTTTATTCATAGCTGGTGGGAGGGGGGGGCGTTACCATACAAACATTTTTTTCGACTATTTATTTTAAATGTTTATTGTGTAGGTTGAAGCTTTCTGAATATGTGTCCAAAGTTTCAAGTCAATCGGATATTTATTTATTTATGATTTTTTTTTGACTTACACTAACTCGGATCCGCCCAGGGAGAATCCAATCTTTATGTTTTACCCAGGTAACCGTTTGTATAGCGTGTGTCTTTTTCGTTCCTTGTTTACAACTATAGCTCATTGTTGTTCAAAATAAAGCACACAGGAAGAGCTATTTAACCCAATGGTTCCACCGGAAAGGTATTGAAAGTAGTACTACTTTTGCCCCAGGGCTGCTCTTTGAAGACGAAAATTGCGTACTGTGTGTTGAAGGCAAACTCAGTTAGAAGGATAAGACAGAGTACTTTTGAAGCAATATGAAACACAGGATCCTCTAAATCTGAGCCTAACACAATATAAAATAGTTTCTATATTAACTGTACCTCTTTATTTCAACACCTGTGGAGTGAACTGTGTTCACAAGGCAACCTGTGCTTCAATTTCTTCTGTTAGGCATTATTAGCTGGAATAACTAGTTTTGTGGTTTACCGCAACTGAACTGTTAATCTTCTAAAAATCATAACTTGTTCTCATTATTTTTTTTACAGTGAGTTTTTATATCATCTGAAAGCTCTTTTTCTCTTCTTTAAAGTGACTTGGTTGAGCATTTAAAAAAAAATTTGGTTAACTTATTCTCAGTTTTTCAAATTTTCGTCAAAATACTACTATTTTTACCAAAAAATTAATAAAGTATTAAAAAAATTCTAGAAAAATCCACCAGACCACTTTCTAAAAAAAGTATCAAGGAATGTGTGGGTGAAGTCTGAATTCTTTGTCTTGAAGTAGAGTAGAAATAAGAACTTAAAAATAGCACAACAAGCTACACATTTTTTAAAGCAAAAAACTTGTATTTACATTTTAACTTTAGTACATTCCTAAGGCAAGTAATCAAAGTGCTATACACAAATTAAAAGGCCTACAATTCCCAGATGTTTATACTGACATTATGAAGTCGATAGCAGGGTTTTGCTGTGAAATATTTTGTAGAGCTAATGTTATAAAATCTCTTATATGTTTATGTGATTGTAAAGGCTACATATTTGTTTTATAACATAAACTATTTGGAATTATTTGTACTCATATGCACAGCACAGGAAATGCACAAAACAAAAAAAAGTTTTAACCAAACAATCTGATCAGTAGTAACCTTTTTGGAATAAACTTTTAATTACTAACGTGTAAGAAACAATTCTGGTGGCAGCAATTATGCTTTCACTTATAAGCCAACATAATAGTGATCCATGGTGGTTACTAGATAGTGTCTAGCATTGAACTCAGAACTAGATATGCACTCCATTTCCTTAAAGCTAATTTTTCCTTTTTAACACTGGAATTGAGTTGAGATTAGATATAAAAGCTGTCTGAGCTTAATGCTTTATATGTTATTGTTTGCTGGCAATACCAAATAGTCCATGACTTTGCATCATGCAATGAAATTTTCTCAATAATGTGCTAAAGGTTTATTAAACTATTATTTACTTTCAATTTAGCATTGTTATTACCCAACTTATATCAACTTTCTTTGTAATTGGGTGCTCATATTTGCTGTAGGATTGCAACGAAATATTTTGTTATGTAAAAATAATATAATGCAATATAAGCAATTGATTATGCTGCATTAAAATTATGTACATAAATACATTGTTGTTAATGTGTACTAGTTAATTGAGTATAGGTGTCAACAGGGAATGATGGTCAGTTATTTCCCTTCCTTAGTAGATATTACTGGATGCTACAAAGATTCTATATAATAGCTGCTGTGTGTGGTACATTTGAATATCTGGATTAAGGTGTACAAAACCAATTACAGACAACAATTCCCTAAAATGTGACTAAATTTCTCACAACCTTTACATTAAACTAATTATCAAACTTCAATATAGGAAGACATAATTAATAGAATGCCCATGTATAATTAATGTGGTAAAATCTTTCAAAAAATCTTAGTTTTGGAAAAGAACCATTAATATATTATTGTATCTCATTAGAAAGTTCAATATTTCTTGTATTCCATTGAGAATATGATCCTAGATTCAATAAATCTCATAAATATGTTCATCCTACGCCTAAAGTAAATAAAATGAAATATTGCACCTATTACAAGACCAGCTCTACAAATGGCAAGCACACACATAAAGAAACTCACAGTCTGAACTATTCCATAATATTGTGATTATAATCACCACTTGCCTCACACGAAGTTAAAAATATATTTACTAAAATTTGGTTAAATTTAATTTCAAGATGTGTGGTTGTTATAACATATAATTCAAAATTTATTTTTATTTGTAGTATCAATTAAAACTCTTTATTATTGTCAATGTTCGTAACAATAAATTAACATTATATCTGAGCTATTTATATTTATTTGTTTTATTTCATGCTAGATATCTTCACAATGCTTTTTTTTTTAACCCTTAAAATAACTCATGCACACTGTTAATTTTATGTAAGTTACCCTGGAGGAATGTCACATTACCACACTATTATGTAAGCTTATTACACTCTGATACTAGTAGTTATAGCATCCATCTATCTTACCAGTTTCTGTGTTTTTACAGTGACTTTTCTCTAGCAAGCCTACCAACCAGCGGCTAATATATCAGTTAGGGTATGGGGAGGTCCCAGAGAGATTTATAGCCAATTTTACACTGTATGTTATGTTATGTCTTAATACACTCTTCAGAGTAATATGAAAAGATATTTCACTTTCAAGCTTTAGTACACTCTGTGTTTGTGACAATGAGTTAGCCCCCTCAAATGATATATTTTTCCATATCCAGGAACATTCAGAAAATCACTAAAAAATTTATAATTCAGTCATTATAACTTCTGTTTTACGTTCACTAGGGCAAGTTCGGTTCAGATAAGTGGCAAACCTAGTAACCCTTGCGCTATATTATTTACTACACCGAAATTAACAGAAGACATTATTATGGTACTTTCAAATCACCCAAGCACATTGCTCAATTCAAGTTGAATATCTTTCATACCCACATCCTAAAGTAAAAATTAGTTTTTATTCACTTTCTATAGCCCAAAACCATTGTATAACTTTGTTACACAACTCTGTTGGCAGGTACAAGATTTATACTACTCTCAATTTTTTATCTATCAACCTCAATGTCATGATTTTCGTATTATTTTGCAATAGGTTGTTGTTACAAATAAATCACTGTTATTCAAAACTGAACCCAATAGAGAAAATAGTTTTGTTTACTTATAAAGCTGGCGGAAAACAAAATTTATATAGCATGTCTTGTAGTGAGGGTGTATCATAAAAATTAATGTCTGATATTGAATAATTTGTTATAAAGAGTCTCAAAAGTGGCTCTATCACTAGGCGACTCCTTCCAGCACATATACATAATGTCATGATTGCTGGACAGTTGGTAGGTTTAGCCAGAAGAGTTCTCGGATGTTTCTGAGTGGCATTGACCACGAGTTCCTCATCTTGCATGTCTTCATATGGAATGTCCTTAGCTAGTGTGAATATCTCCCACATGGTCACTCCAAATGCCCACACGTCTGTTTTGGTAGAGAACTTGCCATAGAAGCATTCTTTGGCCATCTAGCGTACTGGTAATACTGCATGACCTTTCAGGACGTAATAGTGGGATTGGTACAAGTTACGACTCACACTAAAGTTAGGTTTGCACTCCCACCTCATTAGAAGTAGCTAGCACAGGTGTTAATGAACTAGCCCTTTTGACGATGAAACCAAGTCACACACCACCTTGATGGAATGTAGGAACTATGCTAACAAAGAGAGAGAAACTATTTTATGGGATAATGGTCTCTTGAAGAAGAATTCATTTGGCCCTGAAGACATACCTAAAACAGTAATTATAGTGCCTATAACAGATTAAGAGGAGGAAATTATGAGAATGGCTTGATCACTTCAATGACTATAGGGTAAGGCAATTATGTTTGTATGGCCTCTTGTTATGAAATATATTAATGCTTGTTGCAAATGTTGTGCAGTTCGTCAGTAGCACAGCAAAATTGCTAGGAATGACTTCCTAGAAAAGTCCCAATATTTCCTGAACTCTTTGACTGACTTCCTATAAAAGTTGCAATATTTCCTGAACGTTTTGTGACCAATAAAAACAATTTGAGTGTGAGCTATTTAACTAATCAATTGTGAATTTTACGAGCAAGCTGATTCATGTTTACGAGCGTGAGAGTGAAAATAAGAGTGATATATCTAGCCATGCCACTCTGATCAGTGTAATAAGTGGTTTATTCTATGCAAGATTTCTTCACTGCAGTAGTTTGTATATACTCAAGTTGGTAGCTCTTTGTGCAAAGTCAGGCTGTACAACTCATTAAAGGGCCACACACACTCCCAGCTGACATTTTTGCTACTGCTCTAACCAGGTTGGTAAGTTTCGCCACAGAAAGGTAGCTGAAAAAACCCAGAAAACTTGTAAGCCAGCCACTTTCGTTCCTCTGCTTTAGCTACTACATCACCAACTTTAGCGGTTGCTTGGCCCCAATACGAATTGGCATACAGCCATGACTAATAAATAATATGATTTCATATTTGTTTCTATGTTCATTTAACTTTTAGATGAAAATGTTGGTGTAAGTAATGGTATAGTTCTATAATAAAGATGATAAGTCATATTCTGCATATTTTAATTATGTTTAGATGTAATCAAGTGATCAATTGGTCTTAGTATGCAAGTGCCAACACTGTGTTGTATCATCTGCTTGAAAAAGTACTGCTGTTTGATAATAATATTGTTGGCTAAACCAGGTGCACAAATATATTATGTCAACTTTGTTTCAGCAAGTGTTAATAGTGCAAGTGTGGCGAGTGTGTTGACCACAAGGTTGATGGGAGTCCGGATGATTATGATGTAAGCAAACTGGTTGTGTTAAAGTTACATGAGAGTCTATACTTTCTCGTGTTAAGAATTTTTAAAAGAAATGGAGATTAATTTATTGCCAGACTATTTTTTTCCCTTTACAGTTGCAGATGTTGATATCCTTGATGATTGTGATGGTGGGCTTATTGATGTAGCCAGATGTAAATTTGGATGTCTTTCAAATCCTAATGAAACAGGCATCACTAACAAAGGTGCATGCCCAGCAGAAAAAATGGGATGTGGAAGAGAAACTTGCAAATACAGGAAGCTTTGGGAAAAGCATAATCCAAACCCTCTACTGATTTTGAGTTTCCTCAAGCTGTAAACTCTGATAGTTCTAATGGAAGAGGAAGAGTAGAGTACTCTTGTTGGAGAGTGTTTAGCAATTAAAGAGCGGCAGAATGGATGAGGATTGTTGATGTGAATAGATTGGGTGGTCAGGTTTGCACTCCCACCTCAGAAGTAGCTAGCACAGGTTTTAATGGACTAGCACTATTGGCGATGAAACCAAGTCACACCCCACCTTGATAGAATGTAGGAACTATGCCAACAAAAGATAGAGAAACTACTTTATGGGATAATGGTCTCTTGAAGAAGAATACATTTGGCCCTGAAGACATACCTAAAACAGTAATTATAGTGCCTAACAGATTAAGAGGAGGAAATTATGAGAATGGCTGGATCATTTCAATGACTATAGGGTAAAGGAATTATGTTTGTATGGCCTCTTATCATGAAAGATATTAATGCTTGTTACAAATGTTGTGCAGTTCGTCAGTAGTACAGCAAAATTGCTAGGAATGACTTCCTAGAAAAGTCGCAATATTTCATGAAGTCTTTGTGACCAAGAAAAACAATTTGAGTGTGAGCTAATCAATTGTGTGCTAATC
>WLWD01001282.1_pt1 | contig 52604 bp, 24 predicted proteins | sample 6712731 | NCBI WGS metagenome assembly WLWD01 (sample SAMN12718690, study PRJNA576275) | sponge metagenome | isolation source: marine sponge | host: Mycale hentscheli | place: New Zealand: South Island, Marlborough, Capsize Point | collected 2014-11-01
ACCAACAAGCAGCAAAAACACGGAATTACTCTCTTATTTGAATAATAGTAACTTCTGTAGTATCAAACCTAAGCAATTCTGACTACCTCAATTAACAGTACCTCTTGAACAAGCTCTCAGCTACAAAAAATATAGGGCATTCTGTTATTTTTGTAATTTTAGCCATCAAATATGGAATTACTACTTACCTCAGCTTCTCCCAAGGAGTGATAGCTTCCTTAGTATTAATATTAAGCCATTCTGACTACAAGTGGCTGTTTACATCCAACAAGCCTGCGGCACTTATCATCCCCCCCACAAAAACGGCGAGGTTTTGATATTACGCCTGATAAAGGATTGTGACATAGTAACCAGTCGTGGTAACTTTTGTGACTTGAAAAGCAAGCATTCCATTGAAATTATCTCACAATTCATAATCTAAGGCTGAAGTAAGACTTTCTTAATGCTGTAGCATCAGAAGAAACAGGGGTCAAGCCTAAAAAGCCGTGTTTTTAGGAGAAACCAGAGCCCATGCGGCGTTTGAGGGGCATAATGTACAAACCATACGTATATATACATCGAGCATTACTCACTTTTCAAATTGTCCACCCCTAATAGTATCTCGCTCGCCCACCAATAACTTATACCCTATTTCAATTGTCCATTTCTAATAACATCTACATCTAACATCCCCGATTTTCAATTGTGTTACCCACGTAAGTGTCTCGCTCGCTTTGTTCGCTCTCCAATAGCATAAGCAAAACTAAATTTTTCAATAATCTTATGGAATATTGTTGTTTTTTTCAACTAGTTTCCCACTTATTTTTACCTTTGCCATATAATAGAACCAATAACTAACAGTGAATTGATCATTAATTCTATTCACTTCATCGGCTAGCTACTAAAGAGAGCACACATTCTTCAGAAGCCTCTACTGCACCGATTGTCCAAAACAAACTACAGTATAAGCTTTTACTAATACCTTCTAAAGCGCAGTTACCAAACGTTTACTTCTGGAATGATCTACACAAAGCATTTACTATTTTCTCTAACGACCCGCCGTTATAATAAACTAATGTTGTTTTAGTTAACTAAAACTAAAACTAAACTTAATTTTAGTTACACCTACAACATTTTAGTATACTAACCAGAACTAATTTTCATATCGGATGTAAAACTAATAAGATACTTCTATGAGATATTATTTGTCAAGAAAACTATAACTAAAACAAGATGTAAATGTTCAACCAAAACAACATTAAACAAAACGTAGCTATACTACACTTTTTTTCTCCCTGCACTATGCCGCAAACACGTCAGCATTCATGAAAACAAGGTATGGCACTGGTTCAACTACACGTGAGCTGTTGGTAATGGCTTCAAACTCGGACACTAGGATGCTTCTTCGTGAAACTACCGGATGTTAGAGTCATGTAAAGACGAAACAGAATGTCGTGGACCTACATTGGAAAAGGCGCTACTGATTTTATGCTATTTGTACCCCCAGAATTGCTTACAGCTTTCCTCTATGAGGCTAGTTCAAGGAGAAGAAGAATGAGAGAAGAAGTTGATGATACCGAGAAACTGTGGGTTTTGCACTATGTGGATTAAAAATTGAATATAGCCTCATTAGAGACTCCAAAAGACAATTAATCGTTGTTTTTGAATTATTGTTGACTGAAACTAGATGTAATGTGAAGTGAATTTTGTATTACCGCTATGGGAAAGGGGTGGTCAAACCTAAATAGAGAGTGCAACACTGCTTACCCTTTGTGTCAGAAGTCTCATGTAGTTCATACTTGCATCCATACAATCCTCATTAAGATATAAAGTTACAGTTGCAATATCTTGACTTATATCTGAAAATAACAAAGATGTAAACTGAAAGACATGGATAGGATGGTATAAGTAGAATGTAGATGTAGACCAATACCACGAAGTAGAGTTCACGAATTCTCCATTTTTATCAGTGAATTTATAGGTGACAATAACAAATACTGGAGGTGCACTGTTCGGAGGAAAAAATGTCCATTGAAGTTGGAACATGTTATTATCATTTTTGGTAATTTGTTCGACTAGAGCAGAGTAGCACTGACTACAGGTGTCATTTGGCAAACAACTAATGTCACTCACAGTTTCTTGAACGCATAAAAGAATCAAGAGGAAGCCATACCAGTAGATCAATAGAGCCATGGTCCCAGACTGAATAGTGTGTCTTCTATTAGAATAATTTGCTGAGAAAGTTTATTAAAACAGTTAAAAACAATGGTTTAGAAACAATGACATGTAATAGCTATTTTGTGACCATGAATTATGGTGGGATTACTGTGACCAAGTAGTTAAAAAACAACAACAACACAACAATAAAAACAACAACAACAAAAAAACAGAGAAAAGTCATACAAGAAAAACTCAACTTATAATATGCTTCCAATCTATAAAAACTGTAGCTACAAGCTGCTCACTTAAAAATTCTATAAGAACTTCGTGCTAAAGAATTATCGCAATCATTGCTCATGTACCTTACCTTTCAAAGAGCTCCGTAGCCTTTTGCTTTTGGAGCTATTCAAATTCAGTACAATTATTATGGAATATAAGATGAGCAAGTCCTATTTAAATTATATTACAGGAAGAGGCTAGGATAAGGCGTGGTACTGTGTGTGGAATGGTTTGTTTAGATGCGCAGCAGGTGGTGTTTCGGAAGTTCAGTAGGACTTCCATTAACCGTACAAGTTGGGTCCAAGAGCTGTTCCGGCAACTGAAGGTTTGGACAATTGAACAAGATAAAACTCTAGAACTAATGTCGTAGATTTTTATTGCTACTCTATTCCTGGTAATTCAATATTTTTAGCATTGTAGCATTAAATTAGATATAATTTACAAAACGCTTTGGCTCGTAAGCCTTCTTCAGTTGTGAGGTAAATATATGACCGTTTAAAATAAAATAAACAAAATTGTCAACGAGAAAAATGCACTTAGCCGTGGGTCAATTGACGCTAAAGTTCTTGTAGGTCATACTGTTTAGTGATGTTTAGGACAGGGTCAAACGCTGAGCTAACTCGAAAATACAAGAGGGTCAAAGTACAAAATGACATACGTACGTCCAAACATATAATATATATAAACTAGTGGTGTGCTTGAGCACAAAGGCAAGCGAGCAAACTACACTATTGTTAAATGATTAATTTTAACTACTAACACTCAAGCTAAATAAAGTCGAGTTTTTACATTACGTATATACGATAAAGGGGTTTCAATGCCATAGTAACCGCTCCACTAACTGTTTGAATTGAAAAAGAAGCAACAAAATCAAGTCACGTTATTGAACTTTTTCTTTTGATATTCTTAGTAGTAGTTGTAATGCACAATACTTTCACATAACTGAATATATCTACGCAAGACTTACCTTCGTAGTTAGTCTAGTGGACAATGAATTTTCAAGTAAATACTGTTGCGTAGGGCTTATAAAGAATAGCGTATTAACTTACCACTGCCACTAATTCGAATAAAAATGGAGCTCCCATAAGTCTCTGAGTTTTAACTGCACCCGCAAAAGAATTCGAATCGGTAAATAATTCTCTTTCTACGGGTAATGATCGCTAAACCGGAGGATTCCTTTTAGTAAAGTTCGGGACGGGGTTGAACACAGACCAAACATAAAAATATCCGAGGGTCAAAGTACAAAATGACATACGTACATCCACACATATATATATACAAAGAAACATCCCGATTTTCAAATTGTGTTACCCCTGAGAGTGTCTCACTTGCTTTACTCGCTCGCCAATTATTAGCAAGCATGCAAAGCATCCGAGATATTATCGGGGACTCTTTGTTTGCTTAGTTGTCTACACCATGCCAAACACCTTAAACAGAATCTTATTGCTAACATTATTTAATCATATTAGCTATCCAAAGAAATTTAATTTTCCACACTTTGGAATTAGGATGTTTCTGAATTTTGTAAAAGCAATTGCATATTACGAATTAACTGGAATTAACTTTCTTGCATTAGGTACAATATTTTTGTTAATGTGCTGTTTGTCATAGCTGTTCTTACTCGATAAAATAACTGAGTATGTCAAGTCACCAAAAGAAGTATTGTGTGGCAAATGTATGAATAAAAGTGTGATGTTACATCTGTTGCATAACTAAAAATATCATGAATATAATAATAAGTGCATCTGCTGCATTCTTTAATTTTTTTGTCTATTATTTAGTTTCTTAGGCTTCCTCCCAGTTTCTTTTGTTAGTAAGACAATCTTAATAATGATTGGGCTATTAAGGGTGGCCGCACATTGCAACGCGCACCGCCTGTAGATCCGGACATTAATTTATTCCCCGCCAATACCCCACCATTTGATAATACGCGAGCAGAAACTATCGCGCAGTAGTAGCAGAAGTATACTTTGCGAAGTTGTGGTGTTTTAGTTTAGCTTCTTGTTGTCTCATATCCGTTTACAGCAACTCTCCATACGTCGTCTGAGCTCACGCAGCAAGGTACACCAGGCTGCCTCTCCTCCTGTAGCCGTTCTCTGGACTCTGCGCACACCTGAACTCAAGCGGATGGATATACCATGCTCGATTTCTGCGGAGCGAAGACTTCCCCAAGCTGCGCAGATCTAATACCTTCACCTCTGGCTATCTCCAATAAACTGCTCTCTCTTCTGACTCTCTTGTTATTGTTGTATTGATGTTTGTTTACTTTTGATATAGGCGGGCTCTTTTTAGAACCAATACAAACTAATTTTTAAAAAAATTGCTCGCGTACTTGTAGTACGAGATATGGGGGTGGGGTTATTTCTTAAAAATTGCGAGTGGAATTAAAGTTCCAAATTTTGTAACAGTTTTTCTTGGAATCTAATAATGAGAATGACACAAAAATTTTATACACGGGTAAACCAAAAAAAAATGAACTGCACCACAACGAGAATTTTTCAATATTTTATAAATAGAAAAAATTGCGAATATATCATAAAGTAATATTGAAATGGATAAGAACTCGTTGTCTTGCAGTAGAGTATCGGCTCGGCTAGAAGTGCACCAAATTGCGGAGCTCCAACTTACCGCACCGCTCCAAAAAATTGCTACAAAGTTTTATAACCAGGCTCCGATATTTCCTGATATTTCATCCAGATTTGCTCTAAAATTAGTGAGCGGCTCCTTCGGCAGGTACTGTGTCCTTGTGTTGTAGTAGAGAAGCCCCCTGTAAGTGTACAATAGTAGTAATCGTGCATAGCAACCATCAACAATTAATTGCGTAGGCGGTGTGCGGCCACCCTTAAAAGTGCGATAATTGCTTTATAATTGCTTGCGTTTTCAAGTCTCGAAAAGTTGTGGCAAGTGGTTACTATGACATCAAAAAGTGTTCCCAACGCAACTCAAAAACTTGGCTGTGCTTCAGCAGTTTTGTGTATTTTGTCAAGAACTGCGGGTAATATAGATAATCAGAATTGTTTAAAAAAATGTATTACGGCTAGCCTGCTATTTCTGCTGAAGTACATCACTCGTATATATATATCTTATTAAAAGCAGCCATTATTTAAGGTAGTACCAATGGCCACTGACTGGCTCTGTAATGCTTACTTGATGCAGTGTTGCACAGCTTCAAAAACTTCAATACAATTTTCTGGTGAAAAAAATTGAGCATTACTAGCTATATAGCAAAGCTTTTTATTGAGTATATAGTAATACATTACAGCAACGAGTTTATCTACTACATATTTAATTATACTTACCTCTTGGATGTATCAATATGAGAGCCACACCCAAACTTGCAATGATTGTCAGCAATGTGCTAGTACTTCAGAATAGTTCTTGATACTTGATAGATAACAGTTGGTTGTTATTCTAGACAATAAATAATGGAATGATGTTCCACAAATTCAGCTACCCGATTATGCCAACCACCACCATTGAAAAAGGCTAAATGGCATGAAGAAATTCTGAATCAAACCTAAGAGCTAAACCTTCACGCTAACACGTAATAAAACATATTCCGCTCAAAAGTCACACCTAATGCATTTTCACTGACTGTTGTAACCACGCTCTAGTTAACTTAGACAACTCACCCGAAGAAGGAAATGCTAAGGTAAACGTCGCGGTCCGTCCACAGAGCCTACTAACTCAGCCCCACCCCTTTTTCGAGACTGCTCCAGAACACATAGCACGTGATGCTAGCAAATTAAGCTTGTGTGTGTTTTTTCTCCCACGCCTGCCGCGCCATAAATTGTTTTTCACTTCAGTACTTAGCTATTGGTATTTCTAGCTAGATGAATTTAGCGGCCTTTAGACTAGCCAACTGTTATACCCTCTACAACTTTCAGAGCTTTGACAGCCTAGCAGAAAACTTTGGATGCCCAAATAGAGTTCTCTATTAGTTCAACCCTTTGGAACACGTTAAATGCGGCGAAGAAAATCTGAAACATGAATCAAATCTTAGAGCTAAGCTATCATGCAAATAAGCTATTAAAACATTTCCCAACTCATGAAGAGTCACCCCTAAATGCTTTTTCACTGACTGTTGTAACTTCCCTCTGGATTACTTGGTAAACTCACCTGATGGACGAAAAGCAGTTTAGCTAAATGATAAGGACCGTCCACAGCCTAGTAACTGCATGAGCTCCACGCTTTTCTTTAAACTGCTCCAATAAACGTAGCACTTATCAATAGTAAATTAAGCAAGTATTTTTTTTTCACAAGCCTTCCACCAAATTTTCCAGGACTTCTGTAGTTTGTGTAATAGCTTAGGTTCAGTTTTGGTATTCGTACTTAAAGAAAGTAACCACCTACACCCTACTCAAATCCCTCTTTGTCTTGCAGAAAGCAATGGATACCCAACTTTAACGTCAGTCGGCCCATCATGGCAGGAGGTCTTCCTGGAAAGTAGGTGCTAATTAGTGCTAAGTGGTCCTCGCCACCTGCCCTCAGACCTCACCTTACCAGATAGCCCCTGCTCTGCTTCTTCTCATGTAATTTCTTCTGGGTGAGGTTAAGGGATTGGCTTCAGCCATTACTACTTCCCGTCCAAGACCTGGTCACACCTGGTACCTACTCTAGGAGAGGTGAAGAAAGTAATGTGCCTGATATTGTGTTACCCTCTCAGTGATTTTTATATTTCTCTATTTCCTCGTGCAGACATGCACCCTTGATTATTCTTGCCCTCCTTCCCTCCTATTTTATCGCCTCTCGTTGTTATGTTGGGTGTAGGTGGGTGGGGCAATTGAGTCTAATGCTTGCTTTCTCCCTACTACTGTTTCTTTGCCTTAGTCCACGTGCTGCCTAACTGGGCACTTGCCATCGTAAAACCCTTCCTTTGCCGCAGGCGACCCTTTACCTTATTTTCTTCCACGTACGGTAAAGGGTCGGCTCGCCAGACTACCGTTAACCCATGTTAATAATGTATTATACAGGTATAAAATTTCAATTGATGTTAAAACTGTAGCTAATTAATGTGTATTGGCCATGTTTGTATTATATTATGACTCCAATATAATGTATTTAATACATAATTGAAACAATACCTCTGAGTTAGAATAAGAAAGTGTACTTCATGTCAAGCACCTAATAGTTGTGACTAATTATAAGTGATTATTGGTACTAATGTTAGTTATCAGCTGCTAGTGAGTGAGCTTTATGAATGCTATGAAAGAACCATCTCAAGAAGTGGTAGTATAATACTAGAATTCTTTAATTAAATCTAAAAGCAATAATACCAGCAGTTATTATACCTTATTTTAAGATCAAATCTTGCAATATTGTTATAGCTAAACTACGGAAGCTTTGACGGATGAGACCAAAGTTTTAAGAAGGAATATTATCTAAAGTGATAAACAACTCATGAATCTTGTTTTGTTAGATATAACAGCTACAGCCATTATTGTTGTGGACTATCACTAACTATGAATATCGTTAATTTTTTTAATTCATGGTGCTGAATCATGTCTAGCTTAATTAATTTTAGCTAATTCACTTTGTCTGATATCTGGTAATAAAATACATTATTAACCTGATGTACAAACATGTCGTGTGCATAACATAATGGTCCTAATACACAGGGTCACATGACTGGCATACATTGATTCTCAGCTACATGACATATTTTGGCAGAAATAATATAAAATATTTAGCGACTCACACGTTCCTAATAAATATTTTCGTTTTTGCCATCAATTCTTAATAAGTCTAGAATCACATGACATGACACAAAAATATCAGACAAACGTACACTTGCAACTTTACAATGTGTCATCATATGTACATGAAACTATCTTTCTATGTTGACTATGTCTAGTTAATCAGTAATTCTTTGTGAGCATGAATGATAAAACATTGTTTATCACTTCAATTAGTAAGTTCTCAATAGTAGAAATTGCCCTTTCAGATGTTGTAGATATTATTGATGTAGTATCAATAATGATGAAAGATGTTTTCTGAATAACTTGAAAAGAGTACATTTTAATTACATCACAAAGTGCATGTAAAAGCCTTCAAAAACCCGACATTTCATTTTGTGGTAACATTCTGTGAGAATTATGAGTTTTGTAAGTTTCAGCAGAATTATTAATGCTGAAAGAAGGCAGGAATTCTCAATTTGCAAAAATAGGAGAACAAAGTTGATTAAAGAGTTGACCTTTCAGCTCAGCATATAAATGGTGTCTTTGATATAACTAAAGTTAATAAGTTGTTTAGTATTCACTTTAATTAGATCATGTCTACACTATTTTAGGTTTATATAATTCCTATTCCTTTAATATGTGAATTAAGTCAATGTTTATTATCATTACTGACCCTCAAACATGGTTTTGCCAAGATTACATAATGTGTGTGCATGTGTATGTTTGCACCTCCAAATTAGTTACAGTCAAGCAAACCATATGGGAAGCAGTCAAGTTAAATACATTTTTTTACGAAGTATCATAGTTTCTCTAAGTCCAATCTTATTAATATTTCAAAATTTTTTTTACGAATTGTTGGTTCATTCATTAGTACAACTAGTGGTGTGCTTGAGCACAAATATCGAGCGAGCCTGATGGTTAAGTAATAGTTATGCCATGGCCAAAGAGGGGTTATGGAATATAACCTTCCCGATCCCGAGGGTGAAGCCCTAGGGATAAGGGCGGTGATATTCCATAACCCTGATGTTGCCATGGCATAACTGTTTTATACCATAGTTGCTGCTACTACTACTCTCTCATATCCACCTATATGGGACCAGCCCTACCACATATAACTCTCCTGCCGCTCTCATACCGCAGGAATTTACCACAGCTAGCTGCTTTACTGCTTACTGCTGAGCAGCCCAGGTAGAGTTAGATCTGGAGATAACAGCTGGCAGCTACAATGCTAAAGTAAACTTGCTAAAGTAAACTTGCTAAAGTAAACTTTCTGGCGTGCTTCAATTGAATTTTAATTGAATTTTAATTTTGGGCCGGAAACACGGAAGAATTCGCTTGACACCGCACCTGGAAAATATCATAGCCCCAGGAAAAATCACCAGGAAAATATCACTTTTAATCCATGGGTGTTACCGCAGCAACCATGGTATAAGTAACATAAAACTACAGTATTGTTACTATGTTTTAGCTTAGTTCATGCAATTATATAAAAGCAATGACCTTTTATTTCAGCAAACAAATACAAAATCACTATCTTACCTAATTATTAATGGTAACTGCTGTGGTATTAAACAGCCATTCTGATAACCTCAATTACCAGTAATTTTTTATCAAGCTCTCAGATACGATAATAAAAAAAAACCAGTGCTATTATTTTGTAATTTAACCAACAAATATGTAATTACTTACTTACCTCAATTTAATGAGTATTGATAACTTCTGTAGTATCAAATTTAAGTTACTTAGACAATTTGAATTACCTTAATTCTTGACAACAAGCTCTCAGACAAAAACAAAAGACCATCAATTTTAGCACACAAAATACACAATTACTTTCTTACCTCATTTTCTTGAGCAGTGGTAACTAATTCATGCAGAACAGTATAATAGCAGTTGATTATTAATTTTAGCAAACAAAAATACTAAATTACACCCTTACCTGAGTTATGGTAACTTTTGTAGTATCAAACTTGCTTGACTACCTCAATTACCAGTAACTTTGAACAAGCTCACAGCTACTAAATAAATCAGGCCAGTGTTATTATTGTAATATTAGCCAACCAATATAAAATTACTACTTGCCTCAATTTCTGAGTATTGGTAATTTCTGTAGTTACAAATTTAAACTTACCAGTAATTCTTGACAACAAACTCTCAGCAAGACCATCAATTTTAGCAAACAAACTAAATTACTTTCTTACTTTATTTTCTTGAGTAGTGGTAACTTCTGTAGTATCAAATTGAAGACATTGTGACTATCTGAACTAGCAGTCTCTCCTGACAACAAGAAAAGAAATGCTAGAGTTCTTTTTGTAATATGGAATTAAGTACTTACCTCAGTTTCCCTCTAGTAGTGGTAGCTTCTTCAGCATTGTATAAGGTATTCTGACAGTGGTAACTTCCATAGTATCCAATTTCAGCCACTCTCACGACCTCAATTACCAAGTAACTGGTGAACAAGCTGGAAGCTCTAACAAACAATAATAGCCAGAGCTACGTACTTACCTCAGCTTCTCCCAAGAAATGGTTGCTTCCTTATAGCACCAAGTGATTCCTTTAACATCCAAAGTAAGTTTCCATGTCCTTGATTACTATTCTCCTTCTCAGACTGTTTCAGTGTAGGATTTTCCCTCCACATCCTCCAGCACTGATCCTGAACTCCCATTCAGCCCATCTGATTTGGTCTGTCCTTATACTATCCAGTAGTTGCCCCATGGACAACCTGTCTGCAGACTTATTTTCTTCACCTGGTTTTCACTCAATCTGTATGCTCCATGTGCTGAAGTCTTCTGATAAAAAAAGAATAGATGAAAAAAGGGAATGTAATTCCGTGTGGTCTGTATAAGCTTTGAAAGGTTGTTCATGGGTGAAATGTTTAACACTGCTAGCAACTCCAAGGGTATCCAGCATTGCTTTTCAGCTCCTTTAGTTTGGTGAACAAAAAGGGCACTGGCAGTTCATGTCCATTATGCATGACACTAAATACACCTCCTACTCCGTACTAGCTAGGACTCGAGTGACAACAGTTTCTAAGTATTTTCAAATTTGTGTCAGTATCATTGATTACAATCTTTCCTGTTGTTATTGCATTGCCAGACTGAAATATCCATATTAAAAAAAAAGGATAGATTATGTGCACACTGATAATGTAGTAAGGGTGTTGTTATTATAACAATTATGTGTTCAGGGATTCACACAGGCGTTTTCACCAGGGGAGGGGGGAGATAGGAGATTTAATAGTAAAAAAAAGTATGTTTACTGTAATCTGAGTATGAAACTTCATAGATTAAAACTAAAAAAACAAACAAAAAAAAAAACAGCTACATAATGTGACTAGAAAGTGTTGAATTTAAGTAAGTGTAGGCCATTTTTTAAACTGTAGAGTAAGGCTACTTTCATATTTAATACATATACTGATCACATTACTTTAAAGAAATTATTCAGGGTTAAAATTTAAGGGGTGGAAACTAAATGGGGGGCGGGGGTCAAGAAATTCCAGGGCTCCTATAGCCTGTAAGAATCCCTGCTGTTATATCTAATTTATATAAAGTTTACACTGGTATGTCATTCTTTTGTACAGAATAGTGGTTGGGCTGTTACTTTGGCAATGTAGACGCCTAAACTTGTAATTACTAGTAATCACTGGAGGATATTATGTTGTTGTAGATAAGGCCTGCCAGATTAAGTTCGAAATTTTTAGAATTATTCTTTTTTTTTATTCCAAAATAAAGTGTTATTATTCCAAAACAATTGTATACTAGTGGTGTGCTTGAGCACAAATGGCGAGCGAGCCTTAAACTACACTATTGTTATTCAAACTACTAAAATAAAGTTGAGTTGTTAAATTACGCATATACGGTAAAGGGGATTTAATGCCATAGTAACCACTCCCCTCAACTGTTTGAATTGAAAAAGAAGCAACAAAATCAAGTCACGTTATTTAAAATTTTCTTTGTGATATTCTTAATAGTAGTTGTAACGCGCAATACTTTCACACAACTGAACATACCTACGCAAGACTTACCTTCGTGGTTCGTCTAGTGGACAATGAATGGTCAAGTAAATGCTGTTGAGTAGTGCTTATAACTGTGACAAATATTGTATTAACTTACCACCGCCACTAACTCGAATAAAAATGGAGCTCCCAGCACCCGCAAAACAATTAAAAGCGGTAAACAATTCAATTTCTAAGGTGATACGGGTAATGGTCGCTAAACCAGAGGATTCTGTTTAGTGAAGTTTGGGACGGGGTCGAACGCCGAGCGAACACAAAAATACAGAGGGTCAAAGTACAAAATGACATACATACATCCAAACATATATATAAATAAACTAGTGGTGTGCTTGAGCACAAATGGCGAGCGAGCCTGATGTTAGGTAACATAAAACTAAGTATTGTTACTATGTTTTAGCTTAGTTCATGCAAACACTATAATAGCAGTTGTGACCTTTTATTTCAGCAAACAAATACAAAATCACTCTCTTACCTGATTAATGGTAACTTTTGTAGTATCAAACATCAACCATTCTGATAATCTCAATCACCAGTAACTCTTGAACAAGCTCTCAGCTACGATAAAAAAATAAACCGGTGTTATTATTTGTAATTTTAGCCAACAAATATGGAATTACTACTTACATCATTCTTGAGTATTGATAACTTCTGATTGAAGTTACTTTGACCATCTGAATTACCTTGAATTCTTGACAACAAGATCTCACCTACAAAAACAAAAACAATCAATTTTAGCACACCAATACAAAATTATTTTCTTACCTCATTTTCTTGAGCAGTGGTAACTTTTGTAGTACCAAATTTGAGCCAATCTGACTATTTGAATTTACCAGTCACTGTTGACAAGCTCTTAGCTACAAAAAAGAAAGGCCAGAGTTAATTTTGCTGGAATTACGTACTAACCTCAGCTTCCCTCGAGAAGTAGTAGCTTCCTTAGCATTAATACTACGGCATTCTGACTACAACAGCTCTTGACAACCAACAACCGGCACTCCGTATCCCCCCATAAAACGGCGAAGTTTTGAAATTAAGTCTGGAAAAGGGTCTTCAATGCCATAGTAACCGGTCGAATCAACTTTTTGTTTCTTGAAAAGCAAGCATTTTAGAAGGAATTTTCTCACACTTTGGAGCTTAAGTATAAAGTAAGGCTTGCTTAATCCTGTAGTTTCAGAATAAACTGGGGTCAAGCCTAAAAAGTCGTGTTTTTTGGAGAAAAGAGTTCCCCGCGCGCGCGTTTAAAGGGCATACGTACCATCCCACATACATATATACATATAACATATACCCGATTTTGCATTATCCACCCCTAATACTGTCTCGCTCGCTTCGCTCGCTCGCCAACAAACATCCCCGATTTTCAATTGTGTTACCCCTGTAAGTGTCTCGCTCGCTACGCTCGCTCGCCGATTATTCCATAAATAGTGATGACTTCAGTAGCTATATATACTAGTGATGTGCTTGAGCACAAATGGCGAGCGAGCCTAAAGATTATACTATTTTTATATGAATGATTTTGACTTCTAACACTGAAGCTACTGAAAATAAGGTCCAGTTTTTAAATTACGCATACACTGTAAAGGGATTTCAGTACCATAGTAACAACTCGCTGCAACTGTTTGAATTGAAGGAAAACAACAACAACAAAACAATACACGCTATTTAAACGTTTTCTTTGTGATATTCTTTAGCTAAATAGTGGCTGTAAAGCACAATGCTTTGACACAACTGGACATACACCTACACAAGACTTACCTTCGCGGTTAGTCTAGTGGACAATGCATTTTCAACCATGGCTTATAACCATGCCAAAGAGCGCATTGACTTACCACCGCCACAAACTCGAATAGAAATGGAAGTCCCGTAAGTTTTCACGTTTTAACCGCACCCGTAAAAGAATTCAAAATGGTAAACAATTCAATTTCTAGGGTGATACGGGTACTGATCGATAAACAGAGGATTCTGTTTAGTGAAGTTTGGGACGGGGTCGACCACCGAACTAACACAAAAACGCGAGGGTCAAAGTACAAAAATGCCTTACGTACGTCCAAACATATATATAAACAAACAAACATCCCCGATTTTCAATTGTGTTACCCCTGTAAGTGTCTCGCTAGCTACGCTCGCTCGCCAATAAGGTATATCATCATGAAATGATGAATGAGTAAAAGAATTGAGCCAAAGAATCAGCTACGCCTTTTTCTACGCTAAACTCTACCCGAACTCTATGCTTAACAATAATTCACAGTGTATTTTGAATAGATTTTTTTGATCCATATCATGCTATCGACCATTCAGCATATTGCTCAACGTCCATTTTTTGTGTGGTGGCTGAGATTTATTTGTTCCAGAATTGTACCAGCGCTTTTACTGATTTGAATAAAAACAATCTCAGTGTGCTAACCAAAGTGGCATGTCAGTACCCCCTTAACAATCAGTATTAGTTCATTGTTAGAGTGCTCGTGCGTAAACTTATTATAGTGGTCCTGGGTTCCATACCTGAGGACAACCAATTTTTCTATGGTGGAAGTGATAAAATACCTCTAATACTCAGGTGATTGTCTTTTCCCGCGCATTTTGTTCAACCACTCTTCTTGTGTGCAGAGAGCGACAAGTCCCTGCAATGCCCGCGATAAAAATACTAGAGACGCTAGCATTACCCTGCGGTGAACGCGTGTTTCCAACGTCGGTCGTTATTTCTGAAAGCTTTTAAGAAGAGTAAGAGATAGTTTTAACTGATTTGCTGCTAATTGTTCTGTAAGTTAGCGCTTTAAAATGGATGTGGAATGTCGAACATCAATGAAGCGACCACCAAATAAGTACATCAGGAGGTCCTACAAATCTGTTCCATGTCCTCAAGCCCTTGGATATACCACAGGAAAAACCTTAGGATCAGGAAAATATGCCAAAGTCAAAGCTGCTTGGTCTCCTTATGAAAGGGAAATGGTTAGTATTAACTAGCTAATTTACTACATTTTATTATTATTATTATAATAATAATAATTATTATTATTATAATTATTATTATTATTATTATTATAATTATTATTATTGTTGTTGTTGTTGTTATCTTTATTATTATTATTATTATTTTATTATTATTATTATTATTATTGCCTATAGATTGCAATCAAGATAGTAAACAAGGCTAAAGTGAATGAGGAAGAACTGGCCAAGTTCTTGCCAAGAGAGATTGCTGTTCTCCAAAAAGTCTCTCACCCACACATTGTTAAGATGTTTCAAATTGTAGAGAGTGAGCGCCAATGCTACTTTATGACAGAAATTGCTGAAAATGGCAACGTTCTGGATTATTTGAACTTCAGATGTGTTCTAACTGAAGGAGAGGCTCATCATATCTTAAACCAAATGTGTGAAGCAGTATCCTATTGCCATTCCTTAGGAATAGCGCACAGAGATATTAAGCTAGAAAATGTCTTCTTTGACAAGAACATGGACGTAAAAGTAGGAGGTAAGCTGGTTTTAAGTTTTATCATAAAAACATGTTTCATTTTTTCTTAATATTTTAGATTTTGGATTTGCCTTGGAATGCAAGAACAAGCTGTGCTATACTCCAGTAGGATCCTTTACCTACAAGGCACCTGAAATCATGCTGTCCTTAGTAGACGAGTTTGATCCATTCAAAGCTGACTCATGGAGCATGTAAGTGTTAAATTATAAACAAAAAAACTATGTTTATTTGCTATAAATATAATTACAGGGGTGTTTGCCTGTATGAATTGGTGAACGAGTGGTATCCATTTGGAGGAGACTATGAATGCTACAATAATAGTCTAGCAGATTACCAAAACCTTCACGTAGGATACCACCTCTCAGAAGGTAAACACATTTACCATACTGCTATGGGATATTATATTTATTGCTCTACTGTCATTTTAGAATTCCACAGCTTGGTGAGCTCTCTCCTAACTATCAATGCAACTACACGACCTCTAATATCAGAGATTGGTTTCCACTCTTGGATGACAGACTGCCCTAACATCCGACCATCGTGGTATGACACGAGTGATAAATATACCATACAAACATGTCTTCCCTCATACTTGCACAACGTAAAGCCGAGACACTCGTGCACTTCTCAGTCTTCATCGTGCAAAAATGCTGTGGCTCCTTATGCTCAATCATCAATGGAGGATGTCAAAGATACTGACCTTTCATGTGGAGCTGATGCTGGAATTTCTACAGTACTTGATGACATTGCTGAGCCTGGAGAAGTGACATGTAACCAAGTGAAGGATGTAACATGTGCTTCTTCTTGCAAGGAAACAGAAGCAGCTGGAATTGTGCGTACAGTTTCATTTGCAGGTGAAATAGCTACTAATGATAGAGGAATCAAAATTGTCAAAAATATCAATCTTGAAAAATATGCAAGTCATCATACACCATCTGATTCCATTTCACTAAATGTAAAGGATTCTGTGGCAATTGAATATACTACTGATTGTGATGAATGATAGAGTCTTCCGTACGGGAATAACCTCAACAGAGTCAAACAATGTACCACTCTCACCCCATGCTGATGATACTGTGAAATCCAAGTATGTTCCCATAGAGAACGCAATTGTTGCTGACACTGCCTCCACTGAGTGTGGCATTGAAGCCATTGCTGAAGGGACAACTCTACCAGATACTGTGGATTCTCAGCACCATGTGACCTCTAGTCAAGGTCCACACAAAACCCGTCACTTCATTAAGGCGAGGATCAGATCTGCTGGCCGCAGATTACTTTCCTTCATTCAAAGGATTGGAAGGCATAGAGCTCATCAATAAACAATTATTAGATTGCATAGCTATAAACATTCCATAATATGACATTAAAATTTTCATGAGCAATGCAACATGATATCATTGAAGATATCACATAAATTTGAAAAAATATATATATAAACGTTATATTTCTACTTCGTTGGATAATTTGGTTAGTCTGTGAATATTTAAATTTTATTGCTTAGTGCAAAAGGAAATCATTTCCAGAAATTCCAGACTTTTTTTAGCGCATAGCTTTAGCTAGTATGCTGAGTTAGTTCCACTATTTCTTCAAAAGCAGGGACGGTAAAGTGTCGCCATAGAGAAAGACAAAATTTTCATGAGCAGGTGAAATCGATGAGGAAATAGCTAAAAAACAACAACAACAAAAATGCACAATCACAGGTAGAAACTGAGAAGCAGAAAAGACAAACATAGTTGAAGATAAAGGGATTAGTGCTTGGGAGGCTTATGGTTGGTCAAGGTGATGACAGATTTTAATTATGTTTATGATCTGGTTTAATACGGAGACAGCATACCTTTAGCCGAACCCCCCTTTAGAGTGACCGGAAGTAAATGTTTTAGACACACCCCACATATAACTTCTGGAATATTATCATCTGTTCGATCGTGTTGAACCTGTGATGGAATTCTCTGCTGTTTCCCTAGATGTACTTCATACTATGGACGGCCTAGTCTGAGTCCAAGTTATCTAATAAACATCCAGCTCCTTGGCTACAAGATTTCACTCTCATATCAGCATTAGTAAAGTTTGCTACGTTACATCTATTCTTCATAAAGTGTAACGTAACACACTTATTAGTAAGATTAATAGCATGGGTAAGCGTGCTATTCGATATTAATAGCACAAGCAAACGGAATTTTTTCAACAGATTAGGAGGAGAGCCATGGAAAGTATCTGAGAAAGTTAATCCTGAAATACACAGATAGTGAGTGCTCTATACGGTGTGGCTACAATGCAAATGATTATAAAAAAAAGCTGGCCTGTCACACATAATTGGTCCCCCTCCGGAGGTGTAAAAGGGTCTGATTAAGTAAAACACATAGCTACTCATTAAAAATCAAAATTTAAACCACCAGAGCTCTCTTAATGTATTATTATTATTTTTACTGAGAAACACAGTGGTGAAAAGCTTGCATTGGTTAAAAAATTAAGCTCTATGGAGAGTCAATACCCTTTAAGTTTAACAAAACTAAGCTGCTTTTTTGGCAGCTGCTATTAATTATTTATATAAACTTATATAATCTGTATATCCATCTAAATATATGTTATATATAAATATTTAATCCACCCTAGATATCTTCACAATGATATTTTTAAGTACATGACCCCTGAAATTACTCATGATATTTCACATTTCAATACTGAGCAAGCTCATTACCCTAGTAGTTATAGCAACTGGCCAAACTTGCCATTTATCCAGGTTTTTAAAGCTGCCTTCCTCTGGAGTAGCCTACTCAACAGAGTTAGAGCAGCTGCTAAATTCAGCTGGGGGTGTGGGGAGCCCCTACAATCAACTTTTAGCAGTGAGTTACCCTGACTATAATACAACTACCCTAGTAAAGTTATTTAGTGTGGAATAAACCACTTATTACACTTGTCAGAGTGGTATGGCTTTATTTTCACTCATCTCTGGCTTGTGAAAATGAATTAGTCTGCTCATGAAATATTTGTCCATATTACACTCTGACTCATGTAATAAGTACTATATATTATATGCATATATTATTAATACCATAGCCAAGTCATTTTTTTCAAATAAGTATGGTATTATTTTGAATACCACAGTCATGGAAAACTGAAATAATGTTCTGATTGGTCACGGCAATCTCTTCACAGCCTTGCCGCACTTTTACCCGCTAGGCAATGTTGTGTCAAAATTCCAGGGAAACGCTATTTAGTAAGGGTAAGAAAAGTATGAATAATAGCACAACTGGGATGAAAATATTTCTTTGACGGATATACAATGCAAGATTATGTTTTTTTTTAGCTGAAGAGATGAACTGTTATCGTAGGCTATAGTATTATTATAATAAAACTGAAAACTGCGATATTCGAATAAACACTCATGCGGCAAGAAATTTCACTCAGCTTTGTTAATGGGAAGGTAATAATAAATGAGTATGTTGTAGAGAAAATAAAGATTCAGTGTAACTATTACAAAAATCTTTGCAACAAAAATACATATGTAGTGACAGGAGTTTTTTTTATTTTCTAATTGAGTTGATCCATTTGTATCACAATTCTGAATTAAAAGGGTATCAGCCTGTATTTCCCTGTTGGAATCATTTCAACTATCACAATTGTTTCCACAATTCTTGCTTTTTAGACATGTACAAATACATACGTTTTTGAGGACTGTCGTATGATCTTGAATAGAACCACGTGGTTCAGCTGATGTTTCATCATGTTGAATTGAACCAGGAGCATTAACTTGTGTTTCACTATTAGAATCATCTCCACTATTAGAATGATTTCCTTGTATTTTTTTGATACATGTGAAACACTTGCTACAACACTTGTTTAGTAATTTGTACAAATGTTCTAATACTCTTGGAAGTTGGACTAGAGCTTCATAAACGATTATTATTACAATTCCATAGACAAAAGCAACACCAGTAGCATGATACACATCGTGAATAAATGCAATTATGATGTAATGGAAGTGGTTGGCTAAATTACAAAATGGAAAAATTATGCTGTATGCACAGAATTTCCAGAACCAGATTTCATCAATTTTTGATTTACAGCATGTTTTTTTTTAATATTATGATTACAATTGGCACTGAGATAAATGCAGCCAATACATATCCGTCCAAAACCAATGAAGATACAATTAAATTGGTCGCAAAAAACAACTTTCCTTTTGTATGGAATGAGTAATAATGGGTGTATTCTTCATTGAGTATTTTGTTTGTTTTATTAGAGTAAACAATTCCACAGATTGATAGCACAAAAGTATAAAACACAAATAGTAGTGATAATAGACATTCATTTTGTAACTCGTACTTACAGTTAGCTTTTATCACCTCTGTACTGTTTAATTTTTCTATTATGCGTTTAATGCGACAATTTTCAGTGAGATGATTGTAATAACAAACAACAACTATAATCCAAGCATAGGCAATACATGGAGATATGAGGAATGTGCTGAAGGTGTAGGCACTACTATTATCAGTTATCCAACTTTTTATGGACTCAGCAGTTTCTGCCTTTGGACCATAATCATCTGAAATTGGTGAGTTTATAGATTTTTCCATTGCATAGAGTTTTAGCTGTAAACATAAAGTTAAATTATTTATTGTCTATTTTTATAATGACTATGTATACATTACATGTACAGTAATTTCAATATTATATAATGTTATTATTCACTGTCCACTTCTATCCTTTTAGCATTGATACAAAAAACTCTTTGTGGAATTTTTTCGGCTAAAATAATTTTACAGAAGTAATCGTATGCAGGATGAAAAAAAAAATGTGTGCAAGCCACTATGCCACCTTCAACAAGATGTATTAAGATAATGACAAAAAGATGACAGGTAGACAAATATAGGTAGGCGGGAAGTACAGTCAAAAAGATAAATCGGACACCACACAGATTATTATGATTCTTTAGCTATAAGTTTGTTTCCTGAGAAGCTGACCAAATTATTGTTCAGTCTTCATAAATTGTTGCTGCTGTGGTAATTTTTTCATACTTCACACACACAAAAATAAACATAGCTACATGTAACATGAAATATGGAAGTCGTTTTGCCACTTATCAAGTAATTAACAAAGTTAGTATATAGATTTAAAAAATTAATATACAGTTCACTTATCAACTATCTTATATGTAAGTAATTGTTATGCTTTTGATCTCTGCTGATACAAGTAAAATTATGCAATACTACTCAACTCAGTAAAGTGAACTATAAGTTTAGTACACTGCTTACCCTTTGTGTCAATAGTCTCATGTGTTCCATGGTAGCATTGATACAATCTACACTAAGATGTAAAGATACACTTGCAATCTCATGACTGATATCTGAGAATAATAGAGATGTGAACTGGAAGACATGGATGGGATGGTATAAGTAGAATGTAGATGCAGACCAAAACCACAAAGTAGAGTTCACTGAATTTTCATATTCATCAATGTAATTGTAAGTGACTATAACAAATACTGGAGGGGCTCTATCTGGAGGGAAAAATGTTTTTTGAACGTGAAACATGTAGCTATCATTTTTGGTAATTTGCTCAACTAGAGCAGAGTAGCACTGACTCTACAGGTGTCATCTGGCAAGCAAATAATGCCATTCAGAGTTTCTTGAATGCATAAAAGAGTAAATAGGCAGCCATACCAGTAGATTGATAGAGTCATGGTCCCAGTAGTGACAGTGCTACTGAACAGTGTGTCTTTTGTACTAGAAAGTTGAATTGGAATAAAGTTTGCATAAAAAAGGCAAAACAAATGATAATAATAGTTTTAATTAGAAACAATGCCATGTGCTATATCTATTTTGTGACCATGAACTATGATGGGGTCTATAATTATGGTGACCTTGTTGTTTCAGGAAAACACAACAATAACAACAACAATGAAAAACGGAAAATAGTCACACTTGAAAACAATTCTATAAGAATTTTGTGCTAAAGTATTGTCACATTGCTAATAGACCTTACCTTTCAAAGATCTCCTTACGGTTTTGCTTCAGGAACTATTCAAATTCAGTATAATTATTATGGAACTTTTGATGAGGAAATCCCGTTTATATCTTGGAAGAAGCGCAGTTAATGCGCATGGACTGCTAATAGATGCGCAGCCAGCGGTAGTACGGAAGTATAATACTTCATGCTCGTGGCGTCGAAAAGATACCTCCCAATGTATAATTTGAAAAATAAATGATTCATCGTTCGTTTTCGTTTCCAGCATTAAATGGTGTGTTGTTGGGGGAGCTAAATCTTCAAGTTTTTCTGGAACTGGTGCTGGGACGAAGCTATTGGATGGGGATGGAGACAGAAAAGAGAAGTATGTTTATCTTGTCCACACCTATCTTTCTTGCAGCATCATACAGTGTAAACATACAACAGTATTGCCAAGCAGTGCAGTCTTCTCTGTTATTATTACAATAATATTTAATACTTAACCTAAATGTTTGATTTCTTGCATCTGTAATGATCCTTTATAAGTTAATAGAGACATTGGTGTGGAACTTCCAGGATGCTGGTCTCTAGCTATGTGATGCCCAGCAGGATGTATTAAACATTAGGCTTGTAACATCACTTTATAATGTTTATAAAATCATCGTGGAGAGCTTGATATTAGTGACCCTTGAGAAAGACTTTGGCAGGAACTATTATCCTGGGGGGTGGGAGGGGAGGGGGGAGAACACAACCTTATAATAATAATATACCAACGTAATATTTAAAGACATGCACAAATGCGGTAAAGAAACTTACAGTTGGTCACCAGCAAATTTCCTAACAAAAGTTATGAATGGCTGTCAGTAGTCGGTAATTCAGCCGACCAATCTAGAGTCAGAGTTTGGTAGTCAGGCTTTGTGAGATATACCTTAATAAAAAAATTTACAGAAATTTAACTAAACATTTTAATATGTGATAGTTGGTTTAGTGAGAGAGTTTGTGCGTAGAATAAGTGAGAAGTTTATAACATTCAATACTGTGTTAGCTACTAGCTATATCACCAAATTGTTGTCAATAATTGTATTGTTCTTTGGCTGGAATGATTTATAAGAATATTCTTTCTCTCTTGATCTGCAAAAAAACCCACAATAATTAATATTACTGCAACACAGCTGCATAATTAATGTCAGATCAAACACCAATGATGTCAGATCAAACTGTTTTGGTCTGACATATTTCAGGTCACTCCAAGTGGAATAAAATTATTTTCATCCCTGCAAGTGACATGGGAAAATATAGTGTTCTTAATTGTGTATAATAACTTTGTTCCATAGAAAATTAAACAAGAAATTGCTCAGGGCAGTATTTTCCCATATCACCTGTGTTCTAGGTTATTACATACATAATTATTCACTTGATACGGAAGAATATCATGAGTCTGTTGGCTTAATATTTACACAAGTGCCGCAGTCATGAGTTAAAATATGGCTAATCAGACGAGTGATATTCTCCAGTAATCAATGCATAATAAATTCATTATGCACTGCACATGTGTGAATACCATAGTAATGAGTTTCTTGTGTAGTAAACAATTATATAACTTTGGGGGGACATAATAACTTAACTTGATAACTCTGAGCATAGGTGACATGGGAAAATATTGTGTTAAGGCACATCCTGTTTACTTTAATGCATTCCCTGTGTGTGGCAAAAATATTAGGCCCGTAATGAATTGAATTATTACATTTTCACAGAAAATAAGAGTTGTTCATTGTGCTTTTTACACAATAAATTTATTATTCATTTGAAGCAGGCAATTATCACAAGTTTGTTGGCTTAGCATTCAGATAAGTGTCTTAGGCACGAGTGTAAATATGGCCAATCATTGCTGCTCTAAGCCATTCCTGTTTGCTTAAGGCATTTCCTATGGGGCAACAGTTATTGCACACAGTTCAGTACATACTGGTGTTGTTTAAAATTTAGTGTAGGTGTGTGTGAATTTAGCATAAAGTATATGCATGGAAGTGTCTAGAAAGTCATGTAGTGCAGCTAAATCCTCTACTATGAAATTAACTAAAAAAACATTAGCACCGCTAATAGCCAAAAAATCAACATAACAAGCACCAAATCTCTCAAAGCAAAGTGACAGTGTTTCAGGTAATGTAGTTTAGCTACTCCATAACATGACATCGTAGACTACAAAAGTACATTCAACTTCCGCAATCCACAACTATCTTAGTAAGTTATAATACATAACTTACCGTTGTGGTTGTAAGGATTGACAAAACTCTATGTTCACACTCTGTTAAGCCATACCATGACTTCTCCACTTGAAGGGAACGTGCAAAAGAGGTTATCAAACAAAAGAGGCGAAAGAACAAAACCACAAACGTACGCCTCATAAAACTTTACTTTTCTATCACTCTCATTCACACATACACATACACAACATGTGCACACACACATTTATGCATTTATGCACATGTGCACACACACAACATTCACAGGCAAAGTTGCATGAAAGCATACAGTACTAAAGTGCCAATGTGCTGGGTGCATTAAACCAAATGGTGTGGAATGCAGCATGTGCATATAGGGCTACATTTGGTGGATCTAGAAAGGAAATTAATGCTTGCAACTGTAAGTTAATATAGTACAATATCTAAAGTGTAATTATAAGATTGTAAAATCATGTATGGACACACACTGATCAGTGTGAAGTATCAGGGTTCCAAAAAATGGTTAGGCAAGAAAGTGGGCGTGGCATATAACAGGAAGTAGGTCTGTGAAAAGCAGGGTGTATTAAAAAGATGCTGGAAGATTTTAATTATTGAATTGTGTAAAATATTGTGTTATTTGCAGGAAAAGTGGAAGCAAGAATCAACAGTTGAGTTTTAAACTCTGTATTTGAAGTCATTGTTGAATATTTTAATGACATTATCCCAGTTTAATAATGTAGAAAACTAGCTAACTAATAAATCCAGTATTACTTCAAGACCAATTAAGCATAAAATGCTTAGACTTCAAAGCACTTTAGCAAAAATGTCACAAAACACAGTCCTTAGTTTATGATAATGCAGCCAAGATCAAGGCTCACCTAATACTGTACCACAATATGACCTCATGAGTGGTGGTCTCCGCTAGTTCAGGCACACCACTTATATTCACTTTATCAGACTTGGCAGGCCACCCAAGTTGCACTTTCATCAATTAAAGCTGAGGGGAAAAAATGGTCCAGCTGCTGATCTGGTATACACATTTTCATAAAGGCATGTGAATCAATATAGTGTGAGTCTAAAAAATGTGTGTGGCTAAGTGTACAGCTGTGTTTCCCAGCACCCAGTGAAATATCCTGTATGACATCTTGTTTAGTGTTACAAGAGTCATAATATTCACTATAAGTAACAATCCCCAACTGTGCATTGTTTATACATTACCATAATACCACTAACTAGCTCACAGCAAAGCAGTGTTTGTTTTAATAGAGTAATAATGAGAGATATGTATGATTATTGTTTAGCAAAGAAATACAGAAATTCGAGAAAAAATTTGGCATAGTCTTCCAGACAGTTTTAAAATAAGCAATATATTTCATATCATGAGGTTTGTACAGTATTGTTCGACATCAAATGTCTATCTATGCAAAGTTTCATACAGAAAAGGGTTGGGATTCCGCCCACCTCCCATCCCCACCCCTATCCCAGGACCTTAAAGTACAAAATGGCACGTTTAGATCCAAATTATACTAGTGGTGTGCAAATGTTTTAACTAGACCTGTTTTAAGTAGACCTATATATTCAATGATGAGAAGAGAAAATATGCTGTTGTATCTGCTATGCTTCAAAAGTTCAGGCGTTTTGGTCTGCTAGGCCAGATACTCAGCGGTCGGCAGGCTTGTTACTTTGTTAGTAATCAATGGCTCGGGCAAAAAAAGGGGTCTCACATACCGTAATAAAACAGTGGTGTGCTCGAGCACAAATGGCAAGCTAGCCTGTATTGCATACAACTACAATATTGTTTGAATTAAAAATTTCTGGTCGCCGCTGGGAATCGGTCCAGGTTTGATCTCGGTGGCGACAAAATATGTTTAATTCTGTATTGTTTAAAAAAGCCTGTGAAAGAGAGGGAATACATCTGATACAATATTGTTACATGATGTATTACCTGAAGAAGCTTGATGACAAAATGAATTTTATATTATATGTATAATATTATGAGTCAGAGTGATATGGCGAAATATTTCATGACCAGGCTAAGATGGTGAAACGATAAGCTCGGTTTCATCATTTTACTTCTAACTTCTTGCTCTTGGCAGTGATGGAGTGAGTGCTCTATGCTGTTAAATGCATCAGCTAATAACAAGTAACAGGTCAACAAAAACGCCAGGGTCAGATTTGAGATTAGTTTTGTTACTTGTTATTAGCTGATGCATTTAACAGCATAGAGCACTCACTCCATCACTGCCAAGAGCAAGAAGTTAGAAGTAAAATGATGAAACCGAGCTTATCGTTTCACCATCTTAGCCTGGTCATGAAATATTTCGCCATATCACTCTGACTCATAATATTATACATATAATATAAAATTCATTTTGCTATCATATAGCACAAAAAGTATACTGGCTGCAAAATTATTGCCAAGCAGGGGCATAATTACAGCGATGATTAGTATTATTATACACAATTGTGACTTTTTAAACAAGCATAAGTTTTAAACAAGTTTAAGTTTTAAACAAGTTTGAGGCGGCAAAATACTTGCAATGGCATGACAATGCATAAGTATGCGTAATTAAAGTGAAAAAAGTGAAAATAGATTTACTTTCAGAATATTGTTTGCAAACAAATTAATAATAGTAAGTTGAATCAAGTTTGTAAAATCATGACGACTTGAACATCTAAACATTCCACAATAGACTGGAAACTCTGTGATCTGCCAGAAAAACTCTTTAGAATAACTACGTTGCCCTTCTCGATCATTGGATCAGAGTATTTATGTCATACCACACACACACACACACACACACCAGCTCAGTTATTTAAACCCTGGCTGAGCACAGTTCTGTTGGAGATTTTTAGTCTGAGTATAAGAGTTGCTACTGAGACAGAGGTTACTAGTGACATAAGAAGCTCGATATCCGTTCTACGGCCTGTCTAGTACTGCCAACCTGGATGACTTCTGGGCGATTAGTCTTTAAGTATATCTCACATACTTCCCTTAGTTTGCTCCGCGCGCTTAACCTCCCTGGTGGCAGCATGATCCTACCCCACAGTGTGGAATGCAAGAACAATATTATGATGGAAGGCATGTTATTTTCTTATTCCCTAAAGGGATTTGGGAGTTGTTACAGAATACATGTTTAAAGTCAGAAAATTAGCCAGTGTTTAGCACTGCAATGTTTCAAACGATAACAAATTTAAATTTTGAAGGCAGGTTTCCAGCAAGTTACCATAAAGATTCTGTGCCTTATTGTCTAAAGCTTTGGTATCTATGATTCTAAATGGACCCAGTATAAAAAATGAAGAAAATAATATCAAAAGTAATTCTTATTAACACAAATAAAAAGAGCAATAATTCAGAAAAATAGAGTATGAGACACTCTCATGATTGAGAACCACCCATTTCTAGCTATATCGGTTTGAGTGTACACCCATTATTTCGTAGCAGGATATTCATAAAGCAACTTTACAGCCTTGGCATAGGAATATCTTATAATCGTGTTATTCAACTTGAAAATAGTATGACAGTCAATATAATGTGTCAAATCAGGAGTCTTCTGTAGTAATCTGTGTAGTGCAAGTGACATTTGAACACTATAATGTATCCACTCCTTGTTTTGTTCCAAAACACAATTTGGTTATAAGTGCTATATTGTTTAATAAAATAATGCAGACATTCAAAATATGATTATTTTCCTTTTATTTTTACATATTTCAGCTTTAAAAATCATACCTTCTACCAAAAATTTTGCATCTGGTATGTTGTTGTTTTTTTGTTGTTGTTTTTTGATTCTAATGATATCATCAAGCCAAAAAATATTTTGGTGCTTTTGTCCCCAAGTAAATGAAATATCACTAATCTACCGCAATATTATGGGTATCATCCCAGAATTGAAATTGTTTACTGTTTGGAATTCTTTTGTGGGTTCAGTTAAACTAAAAAGCTTACCTGAGTTTCGGTTCTATTCGAGTTAGCTAATAGTTATAAGCCCCACACAACAGTATTTACCTGAAAATTCATTGTCCACTAGACTAACTAGTGAAGTGCTTGAGCACAAATGGCGAGCGAGCCTAAAGACTATAATATTTTTATATGAATGATTTTGACTTCTACACTGGAGCTACTGATAAGGTCCAGTTTTTTAATCTCGCATACAGGGTAAAGGGATTTCAGTGCCATAGTAACAACTCTCTGCAACTGCTTGAATTGAAGGGAAAAAAACAACAACAAAACAATACACGTTTATTTAGCTAAGTAGTGGTTGTAACACACAATGCTTTGACAAAACTGGAAATGCACCTACACAGACTTACCTTCGCAGTAGTCTAGTGGACAATGTATTTTCAAGTAAATACTGTTGCGCACCGCTTATAACTATGACAAAGAGCGCATTGACTTACCACTGCCACTAACTCGAACAGAAATGGAAGTCCCTTAAGTTTTCAAGTTTGAACTGCACCCGAAAAAGAATTCAAAACGGTAAACAATTCAATTTCTAGGGTGATACGGGTACTGATCGATAAACCAGAGGATTCTGTTTAGTGCAATTTGGGACAGGGTCGACCACATAACTAACACAAAAACGCGAGGGTCAAAGTACAAAATGACATACGTACGTCCAAACGTATATACAAACAAACTAGTGGTGCGCTCGAATAGCGCAAATGCATGGCGAGCGAGCAGACGCTTTTTACAGAAAAATAGGACAGAAATTACATCTAACTGTAGTGCACAGTGTAACCCTTTCCATTCTCAGTTAGCATCAGAGAATCTAAAGACTAAACTAACAGAATTACCTGAATAAACTTCGAAAGCAGTGGCAAAGAAGCGCAGCTAGACAAAGACTTCACAATTGTTTCAAGAAGAGAGTAGCTGTAAACTTTTTGGTTGAAACAAAGTTGCGTAAGGCAATGCGGCAGAATTCTCCGCGCTCGTTAATTGAAAAATACTGGAACTGTGAACGCTTTACCTAACTTACGTAATTAGAAGCGCGGGCGAAAAAGAAGTCTCACGTAGATATAGCGAAATCTCGATTGCGTTATCCCTGAGAGTGTCTCGCTGGCTTCGCTCGCTCGCCAATAAACAAACATCCCCGATTTTCAATTGTGTTACCCCTGTAAGTGTCTCGCTCGCTACGCTCGCTCGCCGAAATGCAAAATCGGGTATATGTTACATGTATACTAGTGATGTGCTTGAGCACAAATGGCGAGCGAGCCTAAAGACTATACTATTTTTATATGAATGATTTTGACTTCTAACACTGAAGCTACTGAAAATAAGGTCTAGTTTTTTAATTTAGCATACAGGGTAAAGGGATTTCAGTGCCATAGTAACAACTCTCTGCAACTGCTTGGAAGGAAAAAAACAACAACAAAACAATACACGTTATTTAAAAGTTTTCTTTGTGATATTCTTTAGCTAAGTAGTGGTTGTAACACACAATGCTTTGACACAACTGGACATGCACCTACACAGACTTACCTTCGCAGTAGTATAGTGGACAATGTATTTTCAAGTAAATACTGTTGCGCACGGCTTATAACCATGACAAAGAGCGCATTGACTTACCACCGCCACTAACTCGAATAGAAATGGAAGTCCCTTAAGTTTTCAAGTTTGAACTGCACCCGAAAAAGAATTCAAAACGGTAAACAATTCAATTTCTAGGGTGACACGGGTACTGATCGATAAACCAGAGGATTCTGTTTAGTGCAATTTGGGACGGGGTCAACAACCGAACTAACACAAAAACGCGAGGGTCAAAGTACTAAAATGCCTTACGTACGTCCATACATATATACAAATAAACTAGCGATGTGCTTGAGCACAAATGGCGAGCGAGCCTAAAGACTATATTTTTATATGAATGATCTTGACTTCTAACACTGAAGCTACTGAAAATAAGGTCAAGTTTTTAAATTTAGCATACAGGGTAAAGGGATTTCAGTGCCATAGTAACAACTCTCTGCAACTGCTTGGAAGGAAAACAACAACAACCAAACAATACTCGTTGTTTAAAAGTTTTCTTTGTGATATTCTTTAGCTAAGTAGTGGTTGTAACACACAATGCTTTGACACAACTGGACATGCACTACACAGACTTACCTTCGCAGTAGTATAGTGGACAATGTATTTTCAAGTAAATACTGTTGCCACGGCTTATAACCATGACAAAGAGCGCATTGACTTACCACCGCCACTAAGGATTCTCAGAGCTCGTTAATTGAAAAATACTGGAACTGTGAACGCTTTACCTAACTTACGTAATTAGAAACGCGGGCGAAAACAGAGGTCTCACGTACCCCATAAACAGATAAATAAATAAATATAGCGAAATCTCGATTGAGTTACCCCTGAGAGTGTCTCGCTCGCTTCGCTCGCTCGCCAATAAACTAGTGGTGTGCTTGAGCACAAATGGCAAGCGAGCCTGATGGTTAGGTAACATAAAATGTTACTATGTTTTAGCTTACTTCATGCAAACACTATAATAGCAGTTAAGACATTTGTTCAGCAAACAAATACAAAATCACTCTCTTAGTATCAAACATCAACCATTCTGATAATCTCAATCACCAGTAACTCCTGAATAAGCTCTCAGCTACGATAAAAAATAAACCAGTGTTATTATTTGTAATTTTAGCCAACAAATATGGAATTACTACTTACATCATTTTTGAGTATTGATAACTTCTGTATTATCAAATTGAAGTTACTTTGACCATCTGAATTACCTTGAATTCTTGACAACAAGCTCTCACCTACTAAAACAAAAGACAATCAATTTTAGCACACAAATACAAAATTACTTTCTTACCTCATTTTCTTGAGCAGTAGTAACTTTTGCAGTACCAAATTTGAGCCAATCTGACTATTTGAATTTACCAGTCACTGTTGACTAGCTCTTAGCTACAAAAAGAAAGGCAAGAGTTAATTTTGCATATTTAGCTAACAAATATGGAATTGCGTACTTATCTCAGCTTCCCTCGAGAAGTAGTAGCTTCCTTAGCATTAATACTACATACTGACTACCAACGGCTCTTGACAACCAACAACCGGCACTCCGTATCCCCCATAAAACGGCGAAGTTTTGAAATTAAGTCTGGAAAAGGGTCTTCAATGCCATAGTAACCGGTCGAATCAACTTTTTGTGTCTTGAAAACAAGCGTTTTAGCAGGAATTATCTCATACTTTGGAGCTTAAGTATAAAGTAAGGTTTGCTTAATGCTGTAGTTTCAGAATAAACTGGAGTCAAGCCTAAATAGCCGTGTTATTAGGAGAAAAAAGTTCCCCGCGCGCGCGTTAAAAGAGCATACGTACCATCCATACATACATACATATATACTAGTGATGTGCTTGAGCACAAATGGCGAGCGAGCCTAAAGACTATACTATTTTTATATGAATGATTTTGACTTCTAACACTGAAGCTACTGAAAATAAGGTCCAGTTTTTTTATTTAGCATACAGGGTAAAGGGATTTCAGTGCCATAGTAACAACTCTCTGCAACTGCTTGAAAAACAACAACAACAAAACAATACACGTTATTTAAAAGTTTTCTTTGTGATATTCTAAGTAGTGGTTGTAACACACAATGCTTTGACACAACTGGAAATGCACCTACACAGACTTACCTTCGCGGTAGTCTAGTGGACAATGTATTTTCAAGTAAATACTGTTGCGCACGGCTTATAACCAGGACAAAGAGCGCATTGACTTACCACCGCCACTAACTCGAATAGAAATGGAAGTCCCTTAAGTTTTCAAGTTTGAACTGCACCCGCAAAAGAATTCAAAACGGTAAACAACAATTCAATTTCTAGGGTGACACGGGTACTGATCGATAAACCAGAGGATTCTGTTTAGTGCAATTTGGGACGGGGTCGACCACATAACTAACACAAAAACGCGAGGGTCAAAGTACAAAATGACATACATACGTCCATACTATATCTAAATAAACAAACATCCCCGATTTTCGATTGTGTTACCCCTGTAAGTGTCTCGCTCGCCACGCTCGCTCGCCAACTAGTGATGTGCTTGAGCACAAATGGCGAGCGAGCCTAAAGACTATACTATTTTTATACGAATGATTTTGACTTCTAACACTGAAGCTACTGAAAATAAGGTCCAGTTTTTAAATTTAGCATACTGGGTAAAGGGATTTCAGTGCCATAGTAACAACTCTCTGCAACTGCTTGGAAAGAAAAAAACAACAACAAAAACGCGAGGGTCAAATTTTAAGTAAATACTGTTGAGTAGGGCTTATAACTGTGACAAATAGCACATTAATTTACCACCGCCACTAACTCGAATAGAAATGGAGCTTTTTAAATAAAAAGTTCCCCGCGCGCGCGTTAAAAGAGCATACGTACCATCCATACATACATACATATATATAACATATACCCGATTTTGCATTATCCACCCCTAATACTGTCTCGCTCGCTTCGCTCGCTCGCCAATAAATTTATAAACATCCCCGATTTTCGATTGTGTTACCCCTGTAAGTGTCTCGCTCGCTCGCCAACAACGAAGGTAAGTCATGTGCAGGTATGTCCAGTTGTGTGAAAGTATTGTGCGTTGAAGCTACTAACTTATAGAATATCACAAAGAAAACGTCTAAATACCTTAACTTATTTTGTTTTTGTTCTTGATTTTTTCCAATTCAACTGTTGCATTGAAGCTCCTTTACCGTATATTCGTAATTTAGAACAGAACGTGACTAAATACGACAATTTGATTGGTCCAGTTGCTTGAATCTAATTCACTTAGAATCACGTTAGAATACACTTACCTGCGGCTACTGTAGCGACTTATTGCCAAGAAATACGTATATCGAACTAGTCTGGTTCCAACCTGCAATTGTGGAGTGCACACCCAAACCATTAAACCATCGTGACATAACGGCTGTTTTAAAGTGACGTATTGTATATACAAACGGAACATTGGTTCCAGAACTGATAGAAACGCATCGTCTTAGAAACGGCGACCCGCATTCACCTAATGCGACTGGGTGCAATTCCAAAGGTAGACCACTATGACTAAAAGGTTTCAGAAACCCCCCCCCCCCACCCCAAAAAAAAAGTTTTTTGAAATAAAAATTGAGGTAAATTGACTTTACTGCCCGTTTACTCGATTTTAATTTACTGTCACTGCAGTTTATTTTTTGCAGCGGGTCACTTATATAAACAAAATTGAAAACAATTGAAAAACAGTTGGACGGTACGTGTACTGGTCTAGTCAACTATATAGTTTGATAAAGTCTGGGTATAGTTATTTCATTCACATACTCATTGTCCATGAATATTATTATATACACACCAAATAAAGTGTGCCAATGAATATTATTGTCTAAATCCACATGCAATTCATTGGACAAACAGAGGGGCGTTTCCAAGACGGGCGTTTCCAAGACGGGCGTTTCCAAGACCTAACTCGTAGAAATGGTGAGTGATCGATTTTAATTCATTTTGTTCTTTTTTTGTGATGAAACTGTTCATTGAGCTATAAAGTCTAGCTGCATTCATTGTTGTGCATATTACATGGCAATGAGATTGTACTTTGATTGCTGCGCCTTCACTTTATAGACATACTTATGTTTTGTACTAATTTTAGTGATTTCATTAGGAATATACCTTCTAATCGCCTGGCCTAATACTACAATACTTTTAGTGTGCAGTTTTAATAATGTACCAGAATTCTCCAAACCTTACCACACTATTAAATCTTCCCATTTCTATCTGAGTAAATTAATATTTTTGTATTGTATATTTGAACAGCACATTAACAACATTTGTGATGGCACAATTAATGACTCTTCAAGGTAAGTTCAGTATATTATGCAGTCTATGGTATTGAATCTTTTTCTTTAATAAGTGACATATTACTATAGCTGAACTATAACACCATTTTTGATAGCTAGCAATATAATAGAAAACCCTATGTATGAATGATTTTCTCTTACTAATAACAGTTGTTGGCTTTTTGTTTCTTTACACATTTAGATGTTAATGTAGTAGACAATATAAGGAACAATTTTTCTGCCTTGACAACAGCCCTCTCATTTGATTGTTCCTGGATAGCTGATGAAATGTACAGTAACAATCTTCTTTCTAAAGATAACCATGAGCTAATAACAAACATAAAAATTGATAGAGAAAATAGTGATAAAGCTCGTGTAATGCTTCAATCATTGGAGAAAAAAGTGGAATTGAATGAACATCACCTTAGTACATTTCTAAAAATCCTTCACAGAAAATATCAATTATACTCAGAAGCGATTGAGATTTTGAAATTGACACGTAAGTCAAATTAGCTGAATTATTTTAAGTCAAAAATTAACATTTTCTTTTTTATATATTATTTAGCAATAGAAAATTGTGAATCAGAGACATCGAATCTTGAGTATAAAGAGTCTATTGATAATACTGAAAGTGATAGTAATGAGCAGGAGTTATCACACAATGATTCAATATCACAACAATTACATGAAATGAATAGTAAGTCCATCACTAGGCATACATAAATCCAGTCTATCACAATCTACAACACCCACTTACAGTAGGACTTCAGCACACATCTGAAGTTAGTTTAGCTATATGAACAAATTGAACTGATTTCATTCACATCCTCACAAGCACTCAGCTGGTCACTATCATAAGGTAAAATATTCTATAACTATAATTTCTCAACCTTACTTTTGTTTCCCTTCCTTCTGTTTGCATATTTTTTAAGCAGCCTTCAATTTTTCCCAATTACGATGAAACCCAATACTTGTGTTTAAACTAGAGTGGCTAAAATATTAATTCAAGACTTATTTTAGAGATATTAAGAAGTTCTATTTATTGCACAACACAGTGAAAAAAGCATGCAATTGTTACTTGACGTGTAAGAATTGTTTCACCACAATAATTTCAATTGGGGAGAAAACCTAATACATGGCAGCGATGGAAATAACAAAGGGGTGTCTTTAGTTAGATATTTTATTAGTGTTCCAGTGTATAGTATAGAACTAAAGGAAGGCAAAGACCTACTATAAATAACGTGCCACAGGCCCACAGCATCATCATAGTTTTACTGGGATATGTAGATATGTACATATGTACATGTAGCAAATATATTAAAAGGTGTATTTTTCAATCTACAGTATAAATACAAAATGCTTATTTAGCATAAACGAACTGAACATTGAAAATTTAGTGTTTTATACCATACACCAATACATTCACCAATAAGCCATACTTTTATAAAACAAAGTAGTAATTCTACTGGTTAGTATTTAAAAATAAAAATAAAAATATCCAAATAGGAAATACAAAAACTTTAATGTATAAATGAAAATATTAGCTAACTATAATTACAATTTTTTTTAGTAAGTGTTTTCTACTAGCTATAACTAACAAATTTATATAATAAAAATAACTTAGATTTGAAAAAATGAAATCGCTGTATTGTTCCATTTTTTTAAATAAAATTAGCAATTGCTTTCAATTATAAATCAAGAATAGCTTCTATAACTGTAATTTGGATAAAATAATTCTAACTAAAATAACTGATTACAATATCAGAAAAAACATTTGAAAGTTACTAAATTTTAGTTACAACTATACCCTGTAACTAATACAACTAGAAAAATTCTAGCATAAAGTATGATAAAATAATTAGCTATAACACTAAACTTGACTGGACACTAGCTATCAAGTTACCACTACTTTAATCAGATGTGTTACTGCTATTATAGCTAGCTGTGCTATAGCTATAAGTCAGACACACTAAGCCAAAACCAATAATTGTTCAAATCGTGGACAATTGCATAGTCAGCAGTAACAGCATTTACCGCCACTGGTGAGATCTAAAGTGGTCATCAGTTTTGGATAGTAAGTCATACTGTATAATAGTATGTCCAAGTTGAGTTGGCCCAAGAAAAACTTGAATAACTCTAGAATGGAAGCAGCTACGCATCAGGGGGCTGCACCATTGGAAACCTCGCGCCGAAGCGGTTAAAAATATTACCTCAATATACTCCAAAACCGGAGAGAAAGTGCTATTCCAAAAACTCAATACAAAAGTCTATGGGAATAGAAAAAACCACAGGTTTTCCGCGCCCGCTTTTAGTCACGTGGACTGTCTTCATTAAGAATTTTGTAAACAATCAGTGGCTTCTTCTCGGATTGCTGCGTTTCTAGTTTTATATTGGGATTAGCTTAGGCTGGAGTGTGGAAACAGGATAGACGGAGTGTCCTGTTGTCGCAGAGGATGATACAGGACCACCTCATGGATGCTGGTAACATTATTTGTCTACCTGTTCAATAACAAATGTCGTATAGCCAATATATTTCTGAGTGATATAGCTGCCATTTAGCTAGCAACTTGTAATACAGCCACGCTTAAGCTTTATGCTGTTAAAATTAAATTGTGTGCTTGTCAAAGCTGTGTTTATGCCAATTCCTTTTTCTTCATTACTAGATGCCGTTTATTATAAGGATTAGGACCAACTCAGGCTGCATTAAAAAAACTAAATATCTCTACGACTGGCGCTTAGCTACACAAAGGCCCTGCATTTTTTTTTACACTTTCATAGAATGCGGCGCAACAACATTGAGACGAATCAGCGGGGAAATACGGAGTCGAAATGGCTTCCAGTTGCCAACTTTAGCTTTTCTTTTGGAAGTGTTATGAGGGGATTCCGCGTCAACAAGTTTATTTGGACGCCAGTTGTGAATGATGAACATTCAGTACAGCAAGAACGTTCAGTACAGCAAGAAGTGGTAACAAGGAGGACCAATGTGCTACTGTTGCTATCATAAACAATGATTTTGTAGTTGGACATGTGCCCAGGGAGTGATCTCAGACTTATTGGTTTTTTATTGAAAGAGGAGGTGAAATATCTTGTAGAATAACGGGGAGACAGCAAAGGTCACCACTACTTCAAGGTGGACTGAAAATCCCTTGCATTTATACCCTCAGGGGGGAAAGAAATTGGAGAGCAAACTCCTAGGCAATTGTTAATGAGCATGAACATAGAACTTTTACAATTAGGTCACGGTCATCATGATTCAAGTATATATCATTGATTGTATGGTACAATAATGAGGTTAATCACCATGTCCAATGTTAATGTTGAGCTATGGAAATGATAAATGTTCATAATATATGGTGGAGAAAATGACTAAATAAACTACATATCACAATCAGACAGTGGTTCATATTCTGGGGAGCAAATATCACTGTCTACACCTAAGTGCACCAATGCAGTGCTCACTACTCATTGGTTCTTCTGGTTCTGAACTATCAAAAGGATCACGATATGTCTGGTCTGGCTGAAAGCCCATTGTTTCTTCCCCCAAAACTTCCATTATAATTTCTTCTATTTCCTTCTGATATTGTCATTTCTGACTAACTCATCTTCTTCTCTGCCAAGAGTATTGGAAATTCCAGTGACTAAAAATGACTTCTTCACAATACTCAAATTTGAATTCAAGATTGTGTTGGCTTCCTCTATCTAATCAACTATCAGTCTAACGTGGTTTACCTGTCTCCTAAATTCATTTCCAGATCTTTTGGTAGCTCTTCAGCAATAGATGTCTTTACCCTTAACACAAGGTTGTGTTGCCTCATAAACACCTTAACCCACCATAAGAGGCTTTAAAATTAGGCAAGACAGCTTTTATTAAGCTTAAAGCTTTAACTTTAATAGCATGAGATGGTACTGCCATCTGCTTTTCTTCTTGTAACTCCAAGACCCACTGTAGCAGCTTCAAATCAATTTCAGGTGAGTAAAACAACTCCCTCCCCTGACCCTTTTTATTACATTGCTTAGTACGGCAAGGGTTTTTAATAACATTAAGCTCACTTTTAATTTGAACATTTAAATGAACATTTTTGTGGTGGATTTTATAATGCCTAGAGGCAGCTCTACCCCCATGAAATCAGGGCAGAGGAATACCTTGATCGAGTAGTTTTATTACCTGGTGCTTTCCCATTGAGGTGGAGGGCCCAGCAAGGGGCACCACAGGACATGTAGAAGCAACAGGATCAGGAGAACCAGTAGGAGGCATTGTCAGAACATCAACAGGAGGGTCAGTAGGCTCAGAATCAACACACACTAGAGATTTCCTTGGTCTACCTACTCCGTACTTGGAGCTAGTGTAGTAGTGGTTTTAGGCCTACATATCACAGGAATAGGCTAGGATATAGTCTGGCGTGGCCGACCCTTTTCCTTCCCTATATTGGTGGGCGGTGAGGAAGGAAAGGGTTAGTTGGGCGGAGCCCGACCTCTGCTGAAGGGAGAGGTCGGGTAACAAGCCTATACCCGGGTTTGTTCCTGCTGAGTCAGCTAATCATGACGTCATGAACCGATTGTGTGGGATTTGTGGCCATTCTTTTCACCCACGCACATTTCTTGCTCCTTGTGTGTACGTATATTTCTGCGTAGGCGTATTCCTGTCCGCCCACCCATTCCCTTAGCATTTAACCACACTGCAATCTGATTGGACTGCAACGTACGTTGCAGCAGGGAACAAACCCGGGTATAGGCTTGTTACCCGACCTCTCCCTTCAGCAGAGGTCGGGCTCCGCCCAACTAGGAAAGGGTCTGGTAGCTCTAGTATCAACGACTTGTGCAAATGACATCACAGATTTATTGCGTCATCATTAACGCGTAGGCTAAAATCAATCGCGAGTCAAACATTTCGTAGATTTTGTTGAAATGTCTCGTTGCGACTGTGGTGTTTAATACAGAACAACAACAATAATAATGGCTGGTTCACACTTGGGTAGGAGTTGGTCATATACAAGTGACAAACTCAGGAAACAAGCACTCTTTCGGTACCCTGTAGGGAGAGCTACAAAAACATCTCTTTTTAAAAATCCCTTTCATGCTTTACGCAAGAAAATGACATACAAAATATCGGCTTCTAAACAACTAAACTAAATGGTGACCGGGATATTTCTTGAGATGCGATAGACTTCCAGTCTTCACTCGGGGTAGGTGTTCTCCTAGTAGTACTTAAATAAAATAACTCGGGGAACAGCAGAAGTAAGTTTAACACGCCCTAAACCGTGGCCAATTTGGCAGGTTTTTTGGCGCTCAAAGAGTGTGCCAGCACCCTTAATGCTATAGTATCAGAGAAGAAAGTGGGGTCACGCCTAAAATGCTGTGTTTTAGAAGAAAAGTTCCCCGTGCTATCCATACCGTAATTAGTCTGGCTTAGCCAGACCCACGTAGAGCGCGCAGAGGGTCTGGGGACAAGGCCGTACCAAATTTGTTCTGGAGGAATGTGGAAGTGGTAAGTGCCCCACCTCCTTTATACCTGATTTCTACCGCAAATTAGCCATGATTGCTAAACGTAGCGTTTGTGGGGAGATCGTCCCAGATTAGCCTTAGCTGACTCAGGAAACCTCGCGCACTCTGGGGCCAGTAGTTCGCTGCCACCAGAATCAGTCTATATCTCGCTCTATCAGCCTTCCCCAGCGTACTGGCTCCCTTCCCGTAGGTTAGGATTAGACGGTAATGACAAGAATTACACGACGTATCGTGAACATGGATACAGAACAGACTGACTCACGCACGTGCTGACCAGAGTAGTTCAATGAAGGTCAGCGCATGCGCAACACAACGAAGAAACCATCCGGACACGCCCGGGGCACAAATCATACACAATAACAAATGTGACCACACCTACTTAACTAGCTAGTTACGAATAAGTGATAATGATACACGCAATGATTACAAACACTAATATCTGTCTCTTTGCTCAGTTCAGATTCTTCTCTTCTCTTTAAGTGGCTCCGCCCACAGCGTTGGAAAGGGTGGCTGACACGCACAGGAATTTCTATTTGGTTGAGGAGGGCTATTCCTGGTAATTGACCACCGCACTATAAGTGCGGCAGAACAAATTTGGTATGGCCATGTCCCCAGACCCATTCTCCCAGCGTAGCGGTTCGGTAAAGGGTCTGGCTACGCCACCTAAAGTAAATAGTAAAGTTTGGTGAGGTGTACGTTTGTAGTTTCGTTCTTTCACCCCTTTTGTTCGATAACCTCTTTTGCACATTCCCTTATATTGCATTTGACCTGACCCTCCCCCCCCCCCCCCCCCCCCCCCCCACTCATGCTGTAGATAAGGGGGGCCTGGCTACACCAGACTAGTATCTCTCTAACTACTTCACTTGCCCTGTAGATTATTATCAATTATTGATTATTATTATTAATGTAGGGTAAACATATATTTTTGAGGCTTTTATTGAAAAAGAAAAGACAAAATAGGACAAACAATATTGATTTTGTGAAATAAGCTTACCTTCTTGAATTTTATTGTACACACTAGTGGAGCAATATTGCTAGTATGTAGTAAAGCTGGGTGTTCCTAAGATGCTCTAACCATTTTAGGTAGAAAAATATGTAGTATAGTGTATTAACTTACAATTATTCTTAATGTTTTTCATAGGTAAGTACCTATCTGGAATCGCTACGATAATGGAGATAAGCTTTCTTGTCTCATTCATTACTTATTGGATAGCATTTATAATTTATGCTATATTTTCTACAGAATATCGTAATGATAATAACTTTCCGATTATTGGTTGGTGTATACTTATCTCCATCTTTGTTCTGGGAATAGTTATTATAATCTTAAGTCTGAACGAATGTGAAAAAATGAGAATAGGATGTAGCATTATTATAATTATTCTGGAGTTATCAGCTGCAATAATTGGTTTTGTTGCTGCTGCGCAGTTAAAGCAAATGGCAACATCAAGTAATCTAGGAATAGCAGCTGGTTTATTGAGTATAATAACAGTTTTATCATTTTGTCTTTGTATAATCACTTGGCAATTGATAGAGCTACCACATTAACTTGAAATGATTTTTGTCACTCGTCAAAATAACATGTCAACTACCAGGTAGCTACTTGTGTTCAAACAATTAATTACTGATGTTGATTTAATAACAATTATTTGAACATGTTATCATATTATTACAGCCGACATATTTTCTAATATTATTTTAGCTAACACAAAAAAAGAAAATTGGATAGTGAAATTGTCGCAAACAAATGGGCCCACAACCTTCATTTAACCAATAACTAGCTACTTTATGTCTGAATGACTTTCGACACCAAATAAATAAATAGGGGAGATATTGCATAGAAGAGTACAAAGAATAATGAATTGAGGATTAAAATTGAACCTGCAGTGCAAGCCAATGTTACCATTCAATTTGTGGAGTATTCTTCCAATGCAAGATTTAGAGTTGTTAAAACAAAACTGTCTCCATATACACTATTCCTTTCAATCTTAATTGTAAATGGCCATTGTGCCATTTTTTTTCTTTTTGTATATAAAAAAAATTTCAGGAAAAAATTTCCATTTGGTTTTTACAAGGCGACCTCAAACAATTATAGCTGTATGCTGTAATCCATGTTTATGTGTTAACTAGCAGGGGCACTTAAATGACGATTCCTACCATCCCAACACTAAAATTAGGTAGGACATGCTACTGTAACTTGCGCATTTAAACTGACCTTGAGTGTTTCAAGATGACTGAGAAAATATTTATGGTACTTGAGGTAGTAAGGGCATATAGTTGAAATATTCTCAGTTTCTGACAATTTAAGATGGATCATTGTGACAAATATGTTTATTCATGGATGTGGTCGTCTGGTATGCATTCAATCTAATATGGAAATCTTTTTATTTTAGTGCTTCATGCAGTGATTTCTGAGTTACTTCACAAACAATGACTTGTACAACAAACATACCAGCAGTCCAATCAAAATGTAAATAAAGAAGTGCTGTTCCCATGTAAAATGTTAAACCACAATTTTTTTTAATCCTTTTCAAGGCATAGGTTGAATTCTGAGCACATTGAGGCTGTATGGATAGAGTAGCTTTTCTTCTTTCGAACAATGTAAATCTGGCATCTGGGAAACTTTCCTGAAGCTCGTGGTGGAAGGTCTTTAACATCGCTTTAGAATAATGGCTGTAGTAAATTTGGGCAGAATTTGTTTCACCACACAGACTTGAATGATTTTTACCATTCTATAGCACAATGAATGCTCTATAACATAATACTAAAATACAAGTGTACTACCACAGGGCCTTGCTGCAACACTACATGAAACCTGACCAAACTTAATCAATGATGAAAAAAGTAATGCTTTAATCGATAATATTTAAGATTGGGAAAAAAAGCTAGCTTAATATCTGATATTCAATTGAAGGTCATTCAAATGAATTTAATTAAAAATATATAATAGCCAATAAAGTAGGCATTGTTATTATAATTTTCCCCTTATTAGTAACCCTCCTATTTAAAGTCCTGCCTATGGACCACTTGCTTGAACAGTTGCTTTAGCTACATTATCCCAATAACATTCATTTCGCGATCAAACTGTACAAAAGTTAATAGTACAACATCAATCAAAAGTTCAATTTTCAACTCATAGCCTAATAATTCATGTTAGTTAGCAGATAAGTCATTTTCTAATGAGCAAAGAGCTGCTGATAAGTCACAATCTGCTTCCAACAGGCCTATCAAATGTGGTGGTTTGATTTTTCCGGACTTTGTAGTACAACCAGATATGACTTCAATAAAGCTATCAATCTCCTGTTCTGGCTTCAGCAGTTGCTTTGGACAAACATACAAATACAATGCATTCCTTGAAGACACTCCTGAAATATATGAATAATATTCCAATATTGATTTCTCATTTCCAGGTTCCTTCAATCTGCAGAAAATGTCTTCATATTTTGAGTCGTGCTTGTTGTAGGGACTTAGAGATATTTGAATCAGCAAGAGATACACAATATCATCATTGCCTCTGGCTCTGACCACAGCATCAATGGCTTTATGACCGGCATGCAAGTAGTACACTTTATTCCCTTCCATTGTTGAAATATGGCCATTTTCTTGCTCACTAGCACCAGAAATTCCAGAAAATGTCAAACTTCTTTCGGTTTCATTGCCCGTGGTTTTTGCTCTGACTTTCCATTCACGGTTGCTCGTCACTGTCCTCACAAAGAAGTCCTTTTCAAAGAAAAATCCTTTTACAGTAGGACTGTTGTATTTTTCACGGGGCACTACATTCAATAATGCATTGCGTAATCCTGTATAAGATCTTGGATAAGACAGAAATAGTGTGTACTCCACATTCTGTGAAATACAATCAAATACCATATCATAATGTTATGGCTAATTAAACCATTTTCTGCTATGATTCATTTATAGATTCTTAATCTTCACTATATTTAGTCAAAATTAGGATATGTTTCTTCCTGACCAATGTCTATTCTATCAAGGCAAAGCTCTCAATCAACATATATAATTGTTAACTTTCTCACCTATTTAGAAGCACAACCCCCTGTTTCTCTTTTTTTGCTTCTAGTCAGGCTTTCTGTTGACTTTGCCTCTTTTTCACTCTATATTATGTTAAAATAAAACACGTAAGCATTACTTTCAACCCTTCAGCATAAAATAAAATGCTTCATACCTTCTGCGAAGTTCCACTAAGACTTGCAGAATCTTCAATATCTGGATTTTCTCGAAACGACAACATAAAATCAGGAGACTTTTTCTTTTCGACAATGAAAGTTAAATTTTCCTGGGCTACATATGGTAGTAGTCACTCAAATTAGATGAAGATATAGTTGAATTCATACTAGCCTTCGCCAGCCTTGAGAAGGATTGTACTAAGCTACTCTGGTAGCGTCCTCCAGCATCTCGTTTGCAGACCTTCAACTGAGATATCGCGAGTTCTATCCAAGTTTGCGGCTAAAGTCTCTCTTAGTGACGGTATTAACAAAAACTTTTAGCATCATAGGAACTGTACCTGCTGAAAACACAATTTCTTCATGCCATTTTTGATTAACTTGATGAGAGGTTAAGAACTGATATGCTTCCTTGATGGTAAAGGGAAGAATTTCTCTTGTGTGAAAATGTTCTAACAGATTAGCAGCAGCATTGCATACAGTTTTGTCAGCTTGAAATCTGCAGCCACTTGAGGAAGCAAATGTGACTCTCCACTCTTTTCTGATGCAGTCTTTAGTGACAGAATAAAACTTCAGTAACTGGTAAGGGGTTGCTTCTGGGCCTTCATCCATGAATAAGTACAACTCTGTTCCTTGTACTTTCAGACTAATATCTGTCATAACTAATTCCACTGATTGGTTCCAATTTATATATTTTGCTGTATCTATTTTTAAAATAGAGAAAAATTGGATAGTAAAACACTAAAATCTCATAGAAAGGCACTAACAACTTTTGTAGTGAAAAAAAGCAGTGATTTGATTTTCAAAAACATACATGTAATAGTGAGCAGACTTAGAGGTTTTTTGTCCCCTTTCACTTTTAAAATAATATTGTTATAATAAAATAGTGGATGTTTTGAACTATAATGTCTCCTGAAAATGCCAATAGACTTCTGAATTTTAACAATAGTTTAGAGTACTTATAATTGCCTAAATATTATTGCTTACCTCTTAGTGACCTTTTCACATATTTTGTCCATAATTTATGAGGCAACTGATTTATCATTGTGGAACACAAACATATACAAACTGAATCTCTTCTCTTTCGAATTTTACTGAGAGCATAGAGGAGAAAGGTAGTCTTTCCAACTCCCTTTGGCCCAACTATGTAATTATTACTTTCTAAAATATCTCTACAGCAGAAAGTCTTCATACTCTCTGTTTCGATGATTTTTTTGGAAAAGCCTTCAATATCCAAGCCCATATCAAACTATTTGGGTTAAGATACAATCAAGGTGGATTGATATAATTGCCTCTAGCATACCTTTGGATCAAAATCAAAACTGAATATGGTTTGCTCGTCTTCCTGCTCAACATAGTATTTGTAAAGGCACCATCACATTGAGAAAATATGGTAATAAATACCAATTATATTATATTTTCATCTGCTAATACTCACATCATTTGCCAATGCAGTAGCCATATTATAGCAACCTTCCAATTCTTCCAGTTTCCTCCGCTTGGGCAAATAATATTTCTTTGCAGAGGCCTATGTAAAATCAAGCAATAATAAGCAGTTCATGCATAGTTCACATTATAATTACCATTTAACTAAAACCCACAACAATGAGCAATAATTTTGAAATACACAATGACAACTTCAATGGATAGTAAAAGACACGATTATATTATGCTCTCATTGCCACACATATATACACTCTGTAAGTTAATGACCCTTGGACCCATATAGTGTCATTACCTTCAACTGTTAAAAATAGGGTGACATCATTTTAGTTCTAAAAGCATATTTTGAGTGCATAGTTTCTTAACTTTCTGCATTATCCTTAATAGCTAGCTAGCTAGTCACATATTTGGATCTGCTTTCCTCATAAAAGCAAACACAATTTAAAAAATATAAGAGTAATTTTCATAGACAAGGTAATTCCTGTACATAAGGTAATGGTAATGTTGATGTGCATGGTATGTATATGTGCACATTGAAACCAATAGGTGGAAATATGGTGTTAACATCTAATCAAAACTAATTGGTAACAATATATTTATTATGTATACAAGCAATTGAAACCAGTTGGTGGTAAATACAGTACATTGATAGAGTCTGTAACAATTTACATACCAACCACCTACTCATTACAGTCTGGTAGAATGAAATTTGAAGTATAATAGAAGTTGTCATCATAGTCTAATTATAGAAATGTTGTGAAACATAAGTTACTTCGCAGGCATATTGAAACTTTCACAAGTTTCAGTTACTTCATACAAATACTATCAGAAATCAGCAGATTTTGCAAAGTAAATAGACCATAACTCTAGAAAAATGTGAGAAAATGGTTAGTTTCGATGTAGTGTGCCTGTTTACCAAAGTCCTAGTAAACAAAGCCATATGCATAATTTCACACCAACACATTAGATGAACGGTCCACATTATCAATAATCAATGCCAGGCAATAGCTACAATTATGTCTTCACTCAACCTGTTTTCAGTTTGGGGGTGTATTCTTTGAGCAACTGGAAGTAGCAATCATGGGGTTACCATTATCCCCAGTTGTTGCCAACATAAAGGAACACCAGTATTCTTTCAGGACTAGAGATGTCAATGGATTGCAGTTCATGCAAACTGAGCGTACCATAGACTGTGAGCTGCAATGGTGTTGGCTAATGAACAACATCTCACAAAGAGGAAAATATTGAATCTCTCCACAATGGTGAGAAAACCAACACGCTACAAATTGGGTCATATCTGGAAGTCCTCGCTTGAACTACTTGCTGTCACCTCATTACCATCATCTAGTCACAAATCTCCTAGAACAATCACCTAATGAATCGAAACATTTTATCAATCTTCATACCATCTTACATTGCATCAGTTACTGTATATATATATCATGCCACCACCATGTTGTGCTTTCTCAGTTTGACTGAAGATAGTCCACATACCGAAATGTCTCAAATAAAGGAATTTATTCTACTACAAGAAAATTAATTAATTATCTATAGTTTCACAAGTTATTGGACTACAGATATCTTGCGAATAATATTTCTTATTATAAGGAGTGAGTAAAGTGAGTGAGGGGGTCATGGGTAAGTGTGTGTGGTCAGAGAGTACAGTGCAGACCCTCAATTCATTGTGGACTTCTTATAGCTTTCCCAAATAAAATAAATAAAGAAAGAGTAGCCAAATATTAATCACATTACTTATTCATAAATCTTTCTTACATGTACATGTGTATGCTAAAAACCCTACCTACCACAGCTGTGGCTGCCTAGCTCATAGGATAGCAAGTGCTTCCCATGATCTCATAAGAAGATGTATAGCTCCACTGCTCTCAGGAGTAGAGGGCACAACGCACAAGATTTGAAGCTGGTTTGAGAAAGAACACAGCTGATTTCCAAATGAGAAGGTAACAAGTCCAGCAAAAAAAATAGCCCTCAGGAAAGGACACAGCACCATCATGATAGACTGGCTCCCTGTTACTATGGTTTTACACTCCAGTTATTAATGTCAAATAGTGATGTTTATTTCACATAGTGGTGTCTATTCCACATAAATCTATATTTTGATAACATTGGAGTGTCTGTTTGTATCAAGAAATTGTATAAGATGGTACGCAAATGTGAAAACTATGACAACAGTACTATTATTATGTCTCCTAAATATCCTTATTATTCTAGAATTATTCCACTATGCTATTTTATATCCATTATTCCAGAAAAAATGCTAGCATGCCTCTTCATGATTGTTGGCTTCAAATTGGTGCCTATTGCTATTTGTTTGACCTGATGCAGATGTGACAATTGTCTGAGATGATCCTGTTTTTAAATTAATAGTGAACTGAGCAAGGCATTTGTCTAGTTTGCCTTTGTTTTATCTTAAGATAGAAACTGTATCATTATGTCAATGGAACACATATTTTGATGTTTGTGTCATCTGCAATCAGATACTGAATAGAATCTTTCCCATGGTGTCATCTCTCCCTAGTCTTTGATTTCAGTGAGTCTGGTTTGTATATATCAAAACCAAGATAACCTCATCAAAACCAACTGTCAAAGTTGTGAGTCTGTCATTGAAATTGAGGCAGAAATCTTTCACTGATGTGCTGAATGTTCTCTTTTTTGTTTTGTAATTTTTTTGGACAAGAGCCATTCTATCAACAATAGCTATCTTTGGACTTGTTGACGAAGTACATGCTATACAACGTATAAAAAATACAGTAAAATAAAATGGTGAGGAGACCAAAAAAAAAAAAAAAAAAAAAAAGACCTAATAACAGCTGCTACTAGCAGATAAGATGTGTAGTAAACTAAATTAACTAACTTACAATATTCTATAGCTATAGCTTTTTCTTTAATCTTTTACCCTCAGTTAATTGTCCACTGCATTATAAACTAATGTACGACTCCTGTACAAAGTTCATTGCATGTGACGCATGCACTAAGTTTGTGAATTAAGAGTGATCGGGATTTTTAGACCCTGGGGGTCAGTCCACCCACATTGGCCCTCAGAGTCAAATTACAAATAATGCATAACAATTAATTGCTGCCCAAACACACTAAAGAAGTGACAATAATGATTAAATGTACAACTATTCATGTTGTCAGAAATTTACTAATCTTTTGTCTTGCCTGAACAACATGAATTACTGGGAGTGGTAATGGTGGAGGGGATGGAGGAAGAGGGGTGGGGTTAAGCAGGATATTTGAATTGCAACTTCGGTTTCTATAACTTAATCAATGATCCTTGACATAAGCTGATTCCATCTAGTCTATTTGTACTATATTTGAATCAAGTTGAAGTATATCATTATTTCAAGGTAATATCATAGAATAAAGTGCTATTTTTTGTTCCTTGTGTGTATCTATGTGTAGTATGGAACTTTAACTAATAAAAAAAATGAAATTTCCGGAAGTTAATTCCTGGTTTTTAAACAGCAAGGTCTCATATAAACTGAAGCTGGTTGTTGAAGCCGTTCAGACAACTGGAGGAAACATTTAAACAGAATGTAATTTTCATAACTGTGGGATAACAGGACGGACAAACATGTGAAGACAAGACCCAACACTTCAACTAACAGTTTATTTGTTTTCGTTTTTTTTTGTTTCAGTACAGAACAATGGAATAACACTCATAGATTTACTTGTGAGAAAGTCATATAAGAATTCCTGAATTTTTTTATTTAAAGTGTATACTGTGGTTGTGTATTACAATCCTGGGTAAAAACTTTTCTATTAGCTGTTTGGTCATTTCTGGCATCACTACCTAAAAAGTGTATTGTTTAATCGTGTAGTGAATTGTATTGCATTGGTGCTTGGTTGTTCAGAATCCCTCCTCCATCAAACAACATAAACAGCTTGAATGTTAGATATTTGACACAAAATGACTTTCAAGGAAAGGAAAAAAAGGATAAAATTATGAATTTAGTGACTGATTGATATTATCGATGTTCAGGATCCACCCGGAAGCAGTAAAAACGAACACACACACAATCGCACACAAATTCTTTCACACAACCATTAATCTTGTGTTAGCAAGAACTACTTTTCTTCCTGGTAGGCAGAACAACAACAACAATAGAAATTCTAAGATTGATGACAGGATGCCACTATTCTGTGGAGTCTAGTAGTTAATGTTCTTCACCCCATTCGCTATGTTCAAATAACATACACGGCAATTTTTGGAACAAGTTTATAAATTATAGGTCTTCCCATTCTTCTGCAGCTGCTTATTGTAATGAGGGGTGTGGTCTATGCTTTCTATCAAGTATTTAACTGAGTGAGGAATATTAAGCACTCCAGGTTCTCTAGATAACAAAAATAAAGTCCCAAGGCACTGCAAGCTAGCTAAGAGAGTGAAAAATAGTTTGTAATGGTAACAGTATCCGTTGGAGGAGCAAGTTGTAGAGCTCCTTAGAGTTCGGTCCCAGGTCTCCGTAGAAGTTATGGGGCGTCTGAAAGGTAACGCAGGTTTGTCGAAGTCTCCATAGAGTTTCTATTGGGTTCGGCTCACCAGTCTCCGTAGAAGTTAGGGCCACCGCTACAATCACCGTGTGGGGCCAAGGCTCTAACCCCACGAGGTCACTCGAAACGATGCAACTTCCTGCTCTAGGCAGCGCCTGGGCACAAATCATTACCACACGCCCAGGCACAAAATAACACCAAAGTGACAAAAAACAATCAACAATTCTGACACTAACTCATATACACACTAATTTGACACTAAATTAAAATGACATTGTTCAGGCTTGCTTCTTCATGTGGGCCTGGCCCCCCACAACTTGCATGTTCTATGAAAGTGAATTTACTCATAGGACAAATGACTATAGATTATCCACAAATGAATAGTATCATTTCCTAATGGATTGCTTTTGTTTTTTAGTTGTTGTTTTTTTTCTTCTTTTTTGTTGTTGTTGTTGTTGTTGCTGTTGTTGTTGTTTTGTTGTTATTTGGGGGGGGTGTGGTGGGAGAGGTTGATAAAGGTTTTTACCTAAAAGCTACAGTAGTAGTGGATGGAATTCAGTTAACTAACATCTAGTTACATTTAACCAAAATGTTTTAATTTCAAGTTACCTTTAACAGGCTACAGACTCTTCAGTTCTATGCCCACCCCAAGTTTAACATCCCCAGGGCCATATTTTTTTGTAGCTCGATCATCATACCACGGAATTCCCTAGGGTCAATCTCTGCACCTCAATCCCAGCACCTCTATCCCCTCACCTCAATCCCCACCTCAATCACCCCTGGTCAATTTCAGCACCTCAATTTCAGCACCTCAATTTCAGCACCTCAAGTTCAGCACCTCAAGTCCAGCACCTCAAGTCCAGCACCTCAAGTCCAGCACCTCAAGTCCAGCACCTCAAGTCCAGCACCTCAAGTCCAGCACCTCGATTACCGCTCCCCAATCCCTACACCTTAATCACTGCCTTTTAAAGTGGTGAGAGTTAGGGGCGGAAATAATTCCAGAGGAATTGACGGTTTTCGTGCTTATAATTTAACGGTTTCCTTACGAACAATTTGTCCAGAATTGTACTCCATACTCCGCTGCCATTACTCAGCCGCTCCAGCTGGAACAACGCTGCGCGAGAGAAATAGGGATTGCAGGCAGTGGGTGTGTTGATTCCAAATGTTCTGCCCTTTGCTTCAGGTTGTTTGCTTCTTTTGGAGCCACAAAAAACTGAGGACTTTTTATTGTGGTGGACTGTTGGCGGTGGGTTTCATTTTAACAGTCTTCATTGTTCAATTAAATCACAGCAGTATAATAGCACCTGTAAAATTGCGGTGGTCAGACAAGCTACCTCACAATTCTACTCATGAAATTTGGTCTGAAAATACAAAATCACGATACAACTTTACCCGAAATACTTCGCCTGAACGTATACGGATATCACCAACTCAAAAACAATGGTCTGAGTATAAATCTTGGAAAAACAATATTGTTACAAAATTGGAACCAGAAATTGAAAAGGATTGTGACAGACTTTTTAGTGGGAATGAAACAGAAGTCATCACAGCTAAGGATAATCAACAGCAGTGGAAGAACTTTTTAACAGACAGAGAGTTGTGGAACAAAACTTATAACTGTTCTTGGGTAGTAGATACTTTTAATAGCAATTTATATACTACTAAATTGGAGCTGTCATTTCCAATAGCATTTGTGTTTGTAGTCTACAACAGCCCACAACAAGTGATGAGACTCTTGAAGCTATTATATAGACCTCACAATCAATACTGCATTAGTCCCGACAAGAAATCTGGACCTCTCTTCATAGGAATCTTTAGAAACTTGGTCAAGTGTTTGGACAATGTCCACTTAGTGTCTACACTGCGTGAGGTGAAATGGGGACACAAGAGTATCATGGAGTCTGAAATGTGTTGCTACAAGGACTTGATGAACATTAGAGACAAACAGGCTAAGAAAGACAAGTGGAAATATGTCATTAACTTGTGTGGCAAAGAACTGCCTCTAACTACAAACCATGAAATGGTCTCACATCTAGTAAACCTTAACGGTGCCTCAATAGTAGAAGCTGAATTAGTTCCTAACAATGACTATGAGTCACTTGGGCGATTAAACAACCCAGTTCCTTACAACATTTCTTATGCAAAAAGTAGTACTTATATGTCTTTGTCACCCAAGTTTATAGATTTTCTCTTCACAAACAAAACAGCCATAACTTTGTATGAGTACTTCAAAGGCAACTACATCCCAGAGGAACATTTCTTCCCTACAGTCTACATGTTGCCTAATATCCCTGGTGGCAGGACCACGAATTTCTCACAAGACAACAAGTTTATTGTATCCAGATATGCCTGGATTATAGGCATAGACAAAAGTGCCACCATGTGTCAGGGAAAAGAAATTCATCACATATGCATCGTGGAGTCAGGTGACCTGAACTGGTTGTTAAGTAGTAACGCTTCCCACTCGGACACTAAGGCATTTTTTCATAACAAATACTTCATGGAAAATGACCACATTGTCATGGATTGCATGGAAGAGAGGATAGTTGCCAGGAACAAGTTAGAATATGAAAATGATCACAAACTTAATAAGTCACATTTGTTAATAGCTCATCTCAATTTTTTTGTACTAATCTCAATTTTGGTACTTGCAGCAGTTTACTAAAAAAATTACATATGAATTGGTACAATTGAAGGATAAATGTGCCTCTTTCTATAGTCAACCTAAATTTAAATTAGTCGGTGGTGAAAAGTAGGTGGAATTCAAAGATTCGAAAATTCTGAACCATAAAGCACTTTCAAGTAATTTGTTTTTTCTACAGGCTTATCATGAATAAATACTTTCTGCTACCTTTTTTGTTTGTTTGGAAGAGTAAAGCTTCAATTAATTACATGTTAAATCTTGCTGAATATTTCCAAATAAAAAACAGATCAGTAAGATTAATGCCAATTGTGTTTATAAAGGAAGTTAATTAAACTGCTGGCACATACTCGCATAAATCAGTGGTGGAGGAAGCTATTTTATATTGGTCGGGCAATAATTTAAATATGACACAAAACACAACTAAATGTAAGGGAATAGTGAGAATATTAATGATTACTTTGATACATTCTGAATAGTTTTGAGTGACTAGGTCCAATCATATTTTAATATTATAGCTGCGCTAGTCTTTGGTTAATATTATACAACAACAATGTTTCGAGTACCAAGATACCCTTCATCAGGTTACAGTGAATAATTGCATACTGATAGCCTACATGGAGTGGTATTTTGCTTTAATATGTGTGTGGGGCTGGAATAGGCCAACCCAGCATTTACAAACTCCCACACTAATTAGTCATGCCACATTGTAGTAGTAATTGATACTTCTGGTGGGATTAACAGTTGAGCTGGACTCATTGTTCACTGTCTTTGTGTAAAGG
>WLWD01002139.1_pt1 | contig 52589 bp, 29 predicted proteins | sample 6712731 | NCBI WGS metagenome assembly WLWD01 (sample SAMN12718690, study PRJNA576275) | sponge metagenome | isolation source: marine sponge | host: Mycale hentscheli | place: New Zealand: South Island, Marlborough, Capsize Point | collected 2014-11-01
CCCCCCCTTTAAGTTATTGATTATTGCAGCACCATGGTACCATTTTTTCTAGTTCTTGGATACTGACAGCAGAATGTTCCTCATTAGTTGGTGCACTTACACTAATGTCATATTATGGAAACAGTGTTAATATTGGCCAACAGACTTGGGATATTCCACATCCGATGATTAAAGATAGGCATACTTATTACATACTGTTGTGTTTAGGTTTCAGTACTAGATGAAGCTGCTCGTGCACATCCCAATACATGGTGGTGGATAAAAGCTGATGGTGCAGACCTGGTCAGTGGACTTGGCGAATCTGTAGCAGGAGCATGGAGTGGAGATGTAGACTTGGCTGATGACAATCTCATCAAAGCCATTAAAGAAGACTTGATTTCATTAATGAATTAGGCAAGGCAAGACAAGATATCCTGGAAGTTGCAGAGGATCTATCAATGGCAGAGCAGGCCATTGTTCAAGATGTTGACTTCATCAATACCAGTAAGTTTCCTTAGCTCTGTGAAAATTTAATGTATATAGTTTCAAATTGTACAGAGCTAGCCAAGACATCAAGAAACTACTCTGACAAGCAAAAAGAAGGAAAATCAGCTGAGAAAGTTTTGCTTCAGTTGGCTTGGGAAGTTCAGGAATTAGAGAGTCTAAATGAAAATGGAAGGAAGATCATTTTAGAATGTGGAAACATGAAGGCCAAGCGACTGCAGCCAGGCTATGATGTGATTACTGACAACTTTGCAAGACAGTTATCTTCCTTACGACAAATTATTTTGACATTTGTCAAGCAAGTAGTGAAGTACAAGCGCACACCAGCAACACATATTCTGGTTATAATGATTAGTCCTGAGGAGTGCAACAGCAAGCCTTATGCTCTTCCTATTCAGTGTGCTTGGCATATACCTCTCTTGGAGACATGGCTGTTCGTCAGATTTGTGATGAAGTAGTAAAAGCAATGATTGGACGAGGAATGAGAGTAGCTGGTAAATATATCTATGTGGATATCACAACCTAAGTAGTAGGTTGTTTGTTTGTTTGCTATCTTATAGGATTTGCTACAAATGGAGAATGGAATTCTCTTCGATCCAAGGGATACAAAAGACCCCTGTCAATTTTTGAGATTAAATCTTCTGTGCGCAGCAAGTATCGGTCTCTATCTCAGGGCAAGCTTATGGAAATGCTTACACCAATCAGTAAGTGTAGCTATATTAATTGCACTTGCTCTAATGCTATAATCACATAGATTTGCCAGATGGATCTGTCAAATGCCTAAACAGCAAAAGTTGCATTAGTCCAGATGTGCTAAGGGAAGTGTCTAACTGGCTATCTGAAGGATGCTCCATTGAAGATGTCATTGTTCGGTTGCGTCAACGAACAGTCCCTTCAGGCTATTCTTATCACACTTGGATTCAATAGCAAATGTTATAAATTTAAAGGCAAGGAGGAGGATACTGCAGACAAACTCAGGTCAATTTTGGCACAGTTTGAATTTACTGCTAAGATCAAGAAGTTTGTTGCTGATGGAGTTCCATTTGACAATCACCTCCACATCCCTGAAGTTCATCCATTGACTGGAATACTATTTTGTCAAAGGGAGGATGAAGGCCATTTGTTCAAGGTTGAATTACTTTATGAAGCTATTTCCAAAATTAATAAAGTTTGTTGTGTAATTTTATAGAGAATTGCTACTAGTCTAAGGCGAGGAAGAATTGACAGTATTGGCCTTGAGAAGTTTGTGGAGGCTCTACAAAGTCCTGGTACTGGTCTCACATACCCTGCTCTGACTGGAGTAAGAAAACAGTCTGTACAAGATGTAGAGCGTCTTTTTGGTCCAGGTGTTATAGCTTTTATGACAAGTAGTACCTATAATACTATTATAGCTTTTATGACAAGTAGTAGCTATAATACTGAAGCAAAATACTTATCTATAATAAGAAATTGGAGGAGAGCAATTGATGAAAGGGGACTTGAAGTAAAACAAAGGCAGCAGTTCCTTCAGGACTTCAAGGAGTATATATGCGAAGATCTTATGCCATGGTATGCTGATGGGCTAAAGGACTTTAGCCTATTAGAAGTTAACAGGTAAAACTGCTTGTATGTTACATACAAGCACAGTGCTATCTCTATAGTATGTATGTACTTTGTGCAGGCCCATTGATAGAATTAGGGGCTTTACCAGGGAGACCCTGATTGGAATTATTGCAAGTATTGAAACCAGGGAATGGCGAAACCATTTCAATGCAGCTCATAGTCTACCTATTGAACATCCACGGTCATCAACTACAGATGATGTTGAATGTTTTTTCAGTGTCATTAGGGACTGTGTTGGAAAGGATTTTACTCTGAAGCAGGTTAGCAAGTAGGAGTAATTTAATTACTTGTAATCAAAATTATATTTTGGGTTTGCAGGTTCATTATGAATGGAGAAAAATATGCTTGGAATTCTCCAAAAGAATGGACAAGGCACTCCCATTTTATTATTTTACAAGCAATCAGCGCTTCTGTGAAGAAGAAATGCCTAGCTTTAATGAGCCCAGAAGCAGACCTAAGCGAGAGAGAGCAAGACGTGAACTACTTGCTGGCAATGTTGGTCGCAGAGCATCTTTTCCCATAAGAAGCAGTCTGTCCATTCGAGCTAAATTTTATAACCTTCCTGTAAACCTACCCCCACCTCCAACTGCTAGTATTCACCAAAAAGTGATGGCTGAACATTCGTACTCTTAAATTTATTCGTTACATGTATAAGGTTAATAGTATTCATTTTCTGATAGCTGGATGATTATTCATTGAATTAATGTTCACATTATGTCTAATGCATGTGCATTTAGTAATAGTCTATATAGTGCTTCTACATTTCAATACTTGATTGTCCCAATGTCCCATTCTAGTAATCTTGATTCCGCAATACCACCAAGGTGCAGATCTGCTCCAATGCGTGATAAACTTCACCCACTCTAGTTCGGTAGAGATGACACTGTTATTGTTTATTGCTTGGTGCACAGAATCCAGCACTTCAGTAACCATGTATCCCACACGTTTCCATCTATCATCAACAAATAGCTCAAATGCAGTTGCTTTTGCATCCACAGGATTTGCAGGTTCTGGTGTTAGTCGAACCCCAATAGTCACCTTCTTTCTTATTGAAAGGGCTGCATTTGCAAGTACATCTTGATAATTTTGCTCTTTCATAGACCCAATACATTTAAAAACTACAGAATAGGAACTTAAAGATTCTGCAGGCTCTGATAGAATATATTCCATGCCTTCACTGTGCATACCTGCCTCATCCACTTCACTCGAATCTTCTATACTACTTGTATCTTCTGCTGCACTTGCATTTTCTTCCTCATCAATGTACCATAAATTCCATTTCCAAATCACAAATACTTTTTCCTCCAACAATTTCAGCTCCTTCACATCTACACATCTATCAAATTCATTTGATTCAATCAGGAAGGCATTGGTATACCCACCGCAGAGTTTCAAAATAGAAGTGTCTTTTAACTCTCCAGCAGTAGCATCCTGTATGAAGCCATCGTACACATCACTATCGTTTAAGAAACTAAATTTTATATGTTTTATCTTGACTTGAAAAACAGGAAAGCTTGGAATTGTGTAGCTAAATGACTCTTTAAGGCTCTCAAGTTGTATGAATGTATGCTTCCGTATCTCTTCTCCACACTCCCGACAAAACGTCATTGCAACGTTAAATAATTCGTTTGCTGCAGAGTTTGCTGCTATCGTGCGCGCATTAGTATTCTCTCTCAGTCCAATGAAATTATTGTCACGTGACTAATGACGTTTCTTGACGCGCGACCAACCTCCTCTAGTGTGGCAGGGTACTTGTCAGTTTACTATTATTATTATTATTATTATTATTATTATTATTATTATTACTCTTATTATTGCGTGAAGTATGGGTACAGTTAATTTAGCTCATCGTTTTTTAAGACTATAGACTTTTTTCAAACTACATGTTACAGCAGGTACAGCTTGGCATCATAGAATGATGATTATATACACATTGAACTTCTAGTGACACAATTCCAGCAATAATTAAACATTGTAAGTTAGCATATGCATATTCAGGTGTTAAATATGTAGCTGTGTCCAGTAGTCTCACTTGACACAGATTGGTCAAGTGTTAATGTGGTCAGTGCTTGATCAATCCTCACACTCCACAAACTCAGTTACAATATTGTATACATACGTAGGCTCATTCTTATGTGGTTTGTACCTCAAAACTAACTTGCTAGACTTCATTCAATCAAGAACGTCTCTGACTGTGGTCACTGAAGTTACTCTTCAGCTGGTTCTGCAAAAAAATGAACACGTCTGAAGAAGGACCTCGGTCTGAAACATTTTTGATTGAATAAAAAATCTAGTCTGCGTTTATAATTGCTTAAAATGTTGGCCACACTTCACTTCTTATGCCATTTGAATGGCATAAACATAACTAGAAGTGGATCACAACAGCAGGAGATAAGAGGGTAGAAGTTGTATACGTATTAAAAAGAAACAATTTTTAAATGAAACAGAAGCATTTCTTTTATTGTCTACCACTTAACTATCTCTACCGACAAACTAGTTGAAATCACACACACACACACAAATACACACACACACAAGCACACACATACACATACATTATCACTTGAAATCACACTGCCCACACCACCCATGCGTACCTCAACCTGCAAGTAGTCTGGAGAGGTGTGGCTAATGTTGACGTGCTGGGAGAGGTGCAGAGTAGTGTCAAAGCTGTCTACAGTAATGACTGTGGAGAGTAGCGGCACCTCCATAGTTTCATTAATGAGATGACTACTGAACACGGAACCATTGGGCCGCAGAAATAGTAAAGAAATGGCTGGAGGTGATAGACACGGCAGGAACTTTGTCTGGGAGTTAAGTATGATTTGCGATATTCGGGTATCACTCATGGTGCACGTCACCACCGTGCAATTAGAGTCTCGCTCACACTGGGCCATCACAAGGTTGGTATTGTTGATGAAGATGTCTAAACTAGAACATATCTTCAGGTCTGCCTCACTCACAGCTGCACGTGGGGACAGTAAGCAAGATCACATGACAGTAATCATAGTCACATGACATTATCAAGATCACATGACTGTGCAATATGTTTCGATGATCGCCTATAGGCTGAATTGCTTGAAATAGAATAAATACAAGAGAGAGGAGAGAGCAATGAATTAAGACTCAATAAGGAGGAAATGATAATGGTGAAGACATTAGTAATATAAGAAGAGAACAAGACCAAGTCAATAAAAATATATAAATAAAACATAATCAGAAGAATTAAAAAAAATTAAAACAGAATTGGTACTTCTATAATAGACTTTCTGCAAGTCAACTGACAAAATTATTGAGGAAAGGGTGTGGCTCAGGAAAACACAATCATAAACAAACAACAAGCAAACACTAATGGCACGTAGCCCAGCAGCTGCTTTGCAATGAAATCATATACCTGACTTTACTATACTCAGCACACTTTGTGCAATTGCTAGTGTATTTCTTGACAAGTGAAATTTCTTACAAGAATGAATTCCTCTAATAAAACTGAGCATGAAACAGATTAAATGAATATAATTAACATGTGTGGAAACTTAATTTAAGGGATGAATGAACATTCTACAGAAATTAGCAAGAGATAGAAACTCAAATTCTAGTGAACAACTCTACCCAATCATTGATCACTCTCTTCCTTGTATTGTTCTTAATCAAATAACACTATGCCTGCAGGCTACCTTAGCAATCAACACCTACCATGGAGCACCCACAACAAAGTGTTAATTTTTTCACTTGGCTAGCTATCACAAATACACTGAACAGTCAACACTGCACTTATTTCTATAGCTGCTACTTCCCAAATTCATGGCCTAGCTAGAGAAGTCAGCTTAGGTGGAAAACCAATTACAAGTCAGTAAAACTTTATACTGAGTTTTTATCAAAGACGCATTCCAACTGAATAGGCTACAATACAGTAAAGCTCTAGCCAGAGTTATTTCTTACATGCCCGCAGGCTGAAACAGCAGCACAGTAACGCGAGAACGGCGTACAGTAGGGGGCCGTATGTATCCGAGCTGCTTCCAAGACAACATCATTACGATACGTACCCAATTGCTTTATCTTATTCTAACACTGCTTTAAGCACCATTCTACTGATCTTGCCAGGCCCAGACTCTGCCTCTTCTTCTAGTGTCTGCATCCACAGAAGCGGTAAGGTAGGTGTGGCTAAATTGATTTGATTTCAGTTTTAATTAAAACAAGGTCCCGCGACATGACGACTCTTACCTAACTGCTAGTTTTTTACATTGAATGAAATAGGGGATTTGCATGATGACATCACGTAACATCCTACCACGCCCACCGATGGTATCACTGCACACCGTGTCCCATTGAAAATGTATTAGTTTTGCTGACCGCTTAGTCTATTTTTTGCTGTAGCAACAGCACCGGGCTGCACAGAGCTTCCAAATTACAGGAATAGCTTTATTATGAAATTTACTAAGTGCTGATAGCAAAAGTTTAGGATTTTCAGCCCTGGCTATTGGAATTCCTAGGAGTAAAATTTGGTGATGGTTATCTAACCACCCTACTTCTTCTTGGAACTCACCTTGAAAACTGAGACTGGCTGGTTTTTCTCAGAATTCTATAGCCTGGGGGTGGCCTGCTTCTTAGAAGCTGATTGTGGTGAAGATACTAATTTCTCTGGAGGGATTGGTGAGTCTTAAACGAGAAGTTAGAAAAAGAGATTGCTTTGTTCCCTGAATGCTAAGATAACAGAAGAAAGAACAACATGGTGATCATTTCATAACTTTCCTAAGGATAAACTGATGAGAAAGAAATGATTAATTTCTAAAAAGATAGGATTTGTATCATCAGCTGTTTTGCTCCACAATGTGGAAGAACTCTTGAATATCTTTGTGGAGGATATTGTAACAAAAAGCATTGCTACAGGGACGGCAGTGGAGAATTGGCAAGCCTACAAATATTGCCTCTTATTACTGATCAAGTTTACTTTATTTAGATTGAGTATATGTTTTTATGTTTATTTTAATTATCTTTCTCCCCTTAGTTCAATGTGTATTCATTTTCTTTGATTGTTTAGTTACAATTTAACCACAGTGTAAAACATGAAAGCAATAGTTCTGCAGGACATTAATGTCCGTGCATTAACTACCTAAAATAACTCACCTACTGTGGAGTTAAGTAATGCCATTAGCTAGCTACCTGTTGAAGAGGTAAAAAAATGGTGAAGGGACATATAAATTCTAGTTAAAAACTAGCAAACAGGACATTATTACTGATACAGTCCATAGATATACAATAGTCCCACACGCTTTGTGAGAAAATGTTTTCGTTTATACATACCTTGATTCTCAAAGACAAATATCTGGATCTATATAATATATTCAATTTAGGAAGTATGTCTTAGACCTCTTTACTTTGTCACAAGTCACAGTATTGCGAGGCTGTTGTTTAGCTACATTACCATTTTGCTCACCTTTCTTTAAGTTGCCAATATTTGCTAGCAAATACATACCTTTTATCTATCTCAACTTTACAACATGAAGCTGACTAAGAGCAAGATGTTCAACTATAGCTACTTGCTTTTATAAATGGTATTTCTGCCAGAGTCTGAGTCTGTCAGACAGGTGGTTGCATTTATGTCTCCTGACTAGTTTATGGAGATGATAACTTCACCACAATCAGGTTACTTCTAAGAAAATCCACAGCACAATAGGCAGGCCACCACACCAGGCTATAGAATTCTGAGAAAAATCAGCTGTCTCAGTTTTCAAGATGAGTTCCAAGAAGAAGTAGGGTGGTTAGATAACCATCACCAAATTTCACTCCCAGGAATTCCAATAGCCAGGGCTGAAAATCCTAAACTTTTGCTATCAGCACTTAGTAAATTTCATAATAAAGCTATTCCTGTAATTTGGAAACTCTGTGCAGCCTGGTGCTGTTGCTACAGCAAAAAATAGACCAAGCGGTCAGCAAAACTAATACATTTTCAATGGGACACGGTGTGCAGTGATACCATCGGTGGGCGTGGTAGGATGTTACGTGATGTCATCATGCAAATCCCCTATTGCATCTGCTGTCCTTCAGCCTGTTCAGAACTATTTTGTATTATGGAGTGAGACTGGCATCACCTTAGCGTGAGATTATAAGAAAAGTTATAACTTGAGAACAGATCTGGTCTAAATACTAGTCATGAAAAAGTAGTTCAGATCTTTTCCAAAAGTTGTCAACTTTGCTGAGTCCTCCATCAGGATCATCTTATGGAATGGGGGGGGGGGGGGGGGGGAAGTTTTTTCTTCCCAGCTTCTCCCACTGCATATTGTGTGTAGCTAGTATGATGTTAACTTGAGGATGAGCCCTAATTACAGCATTTGCCTCATACAAACAGGTACACTGCTTTAAATGGTAATTAAAAATTTTCTAGATAGAACACTGATATTTAGTGTTTAAAATCTGTTGTTCCAATCACCATGCAAAAGCTAGGTATACACCAGTTGGGTATGGGGACCGTAATACACATGTATACTGATGGCATACACCATTCAGTGTATATCATGTTTATATGCTATGTGTATTTTACTCCTATACACATGATATTCACCAGTATATATCTATGTATGTGTGGGGTCCAGAAAATCTAAAATAACAAGTTAGTCTAACAAGGTGTGAGATTTAGTCCAAAGTATTAGAGCATGAGAATCTCTTGAAGTTACGTGTCCCACAACCAAACCGTGTGAGTTGAGAGGCCTTTTACTCTATGTGCAAATATCAACACCTTTATTTATTGCCCAAAACCCCATCCAAGTTATTTCCTCCTACAACAATATCTACAGTCATGACACAGTGTCATTGCTCAGTATTTTCCGTCTCCCCAGTGTATTCATGAAAGTTTTTCTCCTCTATTCTGTGTAAACAACGTTCGTTTTGATTTCAATCTTACTCAGATTATCTACAGAACCGGCCTGTGGTTTTTTTTATAGCAGTAATCTAGCATATTATCAAACTATCCTCAAGCTGTGTATATATATAGCTACAACTTACAATCCTAAATCCAAAATATTTCTAACCAAACCTGTTCTTTATTTCTAATCCACTCTAATGCAAAAATAAATTACTTTACAGCTTAAGAAATCATGGTTTATTTTGTTTAACATAAGCTCTGCTTGGAACCAAAGCTTTATTAGATAGTGAAAGTATCACATATTTTAAGTAACTGCCAATGTAGCACTGTGGCTTACGCTTCTTGTCATCAGTAAACTAGCTATATGATCAAATTTAAGTAAATGTGTAAGTAACAATCATACCACATTATATAGATACATTGTACACACGGTATGTAAGATATAATGTAACTAACAGTGTAGCTACTAATATTATTTGCACCTAATAAACATTGCTTTTCTAACTACAATTTAAGGAGAAAATGTGGTAAAGAGTGTCACTTATATTAATGTGGTAAAGTGTCATCAATCATAGCGTATAGTGTCATCAATCATAGCGTATAGTGTCATCAATCATATTGTATAGTGAAGTTAGAAGCCTTGTACGAGATATGTTGGGTTATTATTGCTTTATTACTGTCATGGACTGCTCATCAAACACTGATACATCAACTGATGATCATTTCCTTGTACCTTTCATTGTGTTGACTGAAATGATGGCATTGAGAAATTTCGAAGTGAATGGTGGGTCCACAATTCATGTTGAGTACAATAGGGGCTCACTTAAGGTATAATTTTTAACGCTGCCACCGGAGAGAAATCTATCCACTCTTGTGTAAACATCTCTAATTCTTATACAGACAGGCATTGTATATGGACTCCAAAAGACTATATGAGTGACACATTCTGTATCTGTATAGATACAGACATGGGATGAACATAGCTACAGTAGCCACTTGAATACATTGTTCATATCCAAGCTACACAACCACAACACAAATATACATTAGTAGTTAAAAAGTGCTCTATGGGCGTGTCTCAGCTCTCTCCTTCCACAGACTAATACTATCTTCTATTTAGCAATAGTGTTGTTACTTGTTCAGTATATCTAGAGGTATAGCTATTTAGAACTAGCTATGAATGAATTTTTCTAAATGAAAAAAAATTCTACAAACAAAACATAATAGTGGCTAGAAATATGCTGAAAAAGTCTACTTGACTACATAAACTTCCAAATCTAAAACAAGGGAGGAAATGGGTTTTCAAACAATAGGAATCAGTTGTTTGTAATGATGAAAGACTTCATACATTACAAAGTCTCCACATAGTATACATAATTGTCTGCATTCTCAACTGCCAGGGTAGGGTAGTTCTGTGCAAGATATCGAGCATTTCGTCGTCCATAAGCTATATCCCTAGTGGCCACAACATCATGAGTCATCTCATGGACAAGAGTTCCAAACTTGGTGTCAACTCCACTGTCCGGAGATGAAATATAGGCATCACACAAATAAATTGTGCGAGAGCCTGGGTAGGTGTAAGCGTAAACGTTAGTCTTGCAATTTAGACCGTGGAAATACAAGTAGAAAGTGTCTTCTTCCATTGAAGATTTTACCAAGCTGAATGTGTTGCTCCATACTGTACTTGTAGGATACATTCCAAACCAATAATAATAATGGCTTGGATTGTTGGTCAATCCAGAAATCCCAGTTACTAATTTAGAGTAAGCTTTTGTCCAAGCGGCGTTAGATTCAGAAACATCATAGGTTGTATAGGAGCCTAGATAAATCACACTCCTGGGAGCTCCTAAGTTTACCTTTCCAGCTTTCAATTCTACTTTTCTGGGTCCCAATTCTTTCGAGTAGTTTCCCCACTTCCTGCGGTGCTGTTGACCTGACGTGAGGATGACACCCTTGGAGGCATCTCCATCTACCACGAAATCAACAGTCGGCGACTGTATGTCCGCGCTGATTATGGCGCCGTCGCTAAAGTGGAAGAACATTTTGGTGAGCAAAGTGGCAGCATAACTGCCTCTTGTACCGACGCTGTAGGCTGAGCTTAGATCCACTGCTACTGACTTAGTTTCATTGGATTTCAAGGTCGAGCCTTCCGATTGAGAGTTGACTGCCAACCGCTTGTAAAATGGTCCGTCGTAGGAAATGGGCGATTTATTTCTTGTTATTTTGAAACAATCTGACTCCATTCCCTCTAATGGAGTACCTTGATGGAATACGAATATGTCTTCTTTTCCTTCATTGGTGAAGCTCAGTTTAAGGAGAACTTTCTGTCCGACTCTAAAGTTCATGGCAGTACTCAAATGAACCTGGAGTGGGTTGCTTTCTCCATAACCTAGCAAAGACACCAACACTAATGCTGTAGCAAACATCTCGAATGACTCCCCTAAATTTTTGAATTCTTTTATAGTTAGCTACTCCATGAAAAAAAAAAAATTCCCTAGGGATGAGAAGTTATATCAGTTTCCTGTGCACTGCCATAACAATATAGGTGCATGATTGGCACATTCTCAAGATTTTAAGTTTATTGTCAGACAGCCTATGGCCTTTCAAAATTTACAGCCATGTTTTAGCCAATATGCATAATATCCTGGTTAGGCCAAGTCTTTTTGTGTAGGAGTGATTAACCTTGGCAAGCAAATAAAGAAGCAGATGAAAGTGGGATTTGCAATACCAATCTGGCTTCATACACAGTTCATCATAAGCAACTAGGGAATAGCTGGCTAGATCAGTAAGTTCTACCTCCACTCTAGTTTTTGATCTTAGTTAAAACAAATCCAGCTCTATGTGTTTAAATTTCCTGTATTAGTTAGGCCCCTAGCAGTAGCTATAGCTACAAGAATCAATAAAAAAAATATTGGAACGGTTGATGAATAACTTGCTTTCAAAAAGTGTAGTGGTTTCCCTGTTTGACAAAAAAATTCTTCAAGAGATACAGCTATTATGTTTCTATATAACTCAAATGCAAAGGCATGAGTGGTCTATAACCAGCCTTAATAACACATGGAGAGTAATTGGGAGGACTTTTTTTTGCTAATACTGTAGCTAATTGTGGTTGTCACAAAAAAAAAACTGTTCTAGTGACCATATAAAATACATCATGGAATAGAGAATCATGCAATCTACCACTAGCACTACAGTATGTGGCTTTGACTTCTGAAACTACATTTGCCACAAGATTATTATAACACTTAATGTGCATTTTCTGTGTGATTTTAAACTCTCTTTATAGTATTTTAAACTCACTTTATGGTACAAAAATATTCCATCCCCTCCTTTTTCCACCTCCAGATGATTAGAGGGGAATACCTTAATATAGCTAACACAGTGGAATGACATTCTTTTAATTCATGGCTGTTATATGGGATAACTATATAGATTTTATATTATTGATTTCCAAGCAGCACTAAGTACTTGAGGGGGGTAGGGTTTGTTATGGCTGATAGTGTAGTCATGCTCCATGGTAAGGGTTTTTTCAAGTCTCAACCTTCATTTCAGGGAATTTCCTGTGGTTTAACATTATCTTGAACCCTTCACCACAGGTATGGGTGGTAACTGGGAGGAGAGGGGGCTAGCTAATATGTTTTACTATTAAAAGTAGTCAAGTGAGCAACTTAAAAAAAGATTATAACTAAGTATGTGGATGGGAATGTATCATTTTAGCTCCTCCTCTCCTTTTTCCAGAGTACTAGTCTATACCAATGCTTTATATGGTTTTTTAATATTATTTTGTTAGATTAGCTATTACTACGATTGGTTTTAAGTAATGAGCTGCACATGGTTAGTGGCGAGTGTGTGATGAAGAACAATAATAGCATATTATTTGGTGTAAAAAGACAACAACAACGACAACAGCAAAACAAGACTGAATCCAGATATACAAGATTAGGCCCTGCTCCATTATGCTAGCAGTTTCCTGCTATTGTTGCTGTTAGTCACCATAGTGGAACACTTGTAAAATAATATAGACATAATAATGGTGAATAATAAGGGTGCATGTTACTGATCATCTTGATGAAGGTGTGATATCCCTTACTAACCAACATACAAATTATGCCAAGGCAAGTGTGAAGCCAAAAGAAATGATAATTTATTAGAGGTAGTAGTCCCATAAAATTAGAGGAACAGCAGTGCATTCTTGATAACGTTGATGTGTTTTTCCCCCTGAATTCTCACATTATTAATCAATTAAAACTTGGACTACCACAGTATTACCTGCAGCAGAGAATACTTTCCCACTTTGGACTCTTGAAGAATGAAGTAAACAAGCAAAATGAATGGGTTGAAGAATATTTGCTCATTGATTCCACTAAATGCAGGCACATTACTTTCTCTCGTTAGCTCTATTTCACAGCTAACTACAATTGCCTTATTGGTATGGTTACCTGGTGTCATCTTACTAATTGTAGCTAACACTACTTTTATTTAACTCAACACACTCTCTATTTAATGACTTGCAACAGTGAAAGGTGGGTTCACATGTGTCCGCCTTGCCTTGCACACAGTGGTCACAGTATTCTAAGTTTTTCATCGACTCTAATCTGCATTGGTGATATGTGAGCTACATCTATATTGAACTTTATTTATATTTATTAACTGAACTACAGGTCTGTAAGTACAATGCCAACAATAGTAATTAGTTTCAGGTCTTCCAGATAAACTATAGTGTTCAATACAGCTATAGCTAGTTACATGTTCAAAATAATCTTATTATTTTTTAATAATTTGAATTAATACTAATCACTTTGTAGTATTTTGAACAACTAAAAAAATGCTATCCAAATTTTATTGTCTGAATATTATGTTCCTATTATAGAAAAGATGTGGCTGTAAGAAAAAAGGACAAGTATGTGGAGCTGGATGTCACTCTGAGGGTGTCATCCTCACCTCAAGTCAACAACACCGCATTAAGTGGGGAAACTACTCGAAAGAATTGGGACCCAGAAAAGTAGAATTGAAAGCTGGAAACGTAAACTTAGGAGCTCCCAAGAGTGTGATTTATCTAGGCTCCTATACAACCTATGATGTTTCTGAATCTAACGCTGCTTCATAGGTGTAGCAGCCTGTCATGGATTGGTCAGGCGAACATTGTGTCATGTTTTTATAAGTATATCTGATTTATGAACAATGCAATAATAAAAACTTTAAAAGTAGTGGGAAAAAAAGTTAAAATTTAGGAAATTATGAATAATATACCCATAATATAGTTCTGGTTCAGGCACTCCTGTGCCCTTAATTCTTGGTGTCTGTGTGGGCACCCTTTGCAATGTCCGAGCATCTCCTCTTTTCCTTGTTGTTGTTGTCTTCTTCATATGGGCTCTATCCCCACACATACCATAAAGTGCCACTAGACATCAAACATTGAGTATGTATACTTAGCATACCAGCAGTTGCTACAGACAGTGACTGCCATCCTCAAAACACACACATACACACACCACCAATTACACATGTGTATGCACATAAACACACTTAACTACAACTTACATAATGCATAAACAAGTTGACACCCCCACTTGCATCCAAAGATGGCATCGTTACTCTGAAAGTAAAAACAATTACCACATTGTAGCTAAATATATTTAGAGATATGAAACATTTCCATGAGCAATAGCTGGCTCCCCAAGTGTTAGTGTGGACATTAAGACATGCTTGTTTGATATTCAGTGGCAAGTCTGCTGGTCTATATTTATTATTTAAAGCATAGCTAGCATCCACCAGCAGGGAAGTTTCATACTTTACATTGTCAGAGAGCCTTCTATGGAATGCAAACCCAACACCAGCTACTTGATATGCACAGAGGTGAGCTGACCCAGTTACCATTTACAAGTGCAGATCATGCAGAATGAAATTGACTTGCAACGAGCATTGCTATCAGGCATTGCCAATAGTCTAATACTGGAATAGAGTACTGGCAAGTAGGTTGATAATCATTATAAGGACAAAGAGCAGGAGTAGGAAAGTAGTGGGGGAAAAAAGTTAAAATTTAGGAAATTTATCTTTTCTATAGTCACTCTTGGAGCAAAATTCATTAGCTATAAAGTTTAAGTTTAAATTATCAGTGAAATCTTGATGCACATGCATCACCATCACCAAATTCAATCGCTCCTGCAACATAGTAGATCGTAGATATGTTTTTATACGACGCATTGCTGAAAATGATCTCTCACTAATAGAATTAGTAGCTGGAACCCGATAAAGTGCGAGCTACTCTTATTACTTGAGAAAATAGGCTTTTTTCAGCAACTGACATGTCTTTTTAGTTGAATGATATCTGCAATTCCAATGTCTTCCTTAATACTGTAGTTACTGTGGAAGCAGGATAGCTGAGCCTCAAGTATGCTCCTGTTGAAGTCATCATGATATAGATCAAACAAGTCATCATTCTCACTACCTGTATCACCTCTGATCAAAAGCCGATTCTGGATGCAGGAAGTTGTGGCATCTAAAGCTTCAAAATATATTGCACGGTAATGGTCTTCAGGAGAAGAATGATAATTCCTAGTGCTACTGTGATCATCAAATCGTTACGGTGCTCTTCTTTTCCTTAGCAGTCGGGGTTCATCAATGCCAATTTCCTCTGCTTCTTTCTTAATCTTTTGCCACCACTGTTTGTAATTTTCTTCAGTTCGTATTGACTGTAAAAAAAATAGCAAGAAAACTTAAAGAGTTGGCATATTCAACCACTGCACTATGTATAATTAATTATATTATTTATCAAGCTATATGTTTACCTGCAGGGTGGAAACGGTCATTTTGGCAATGACCTGTCCCTCAGATGCACTCATCTTGGTCTTCCGCAATGTTTTACTCAAGTTGTCAGTGTGTTTCAGGATAATTAGAACAAGATTGGCTCCAAAAAAGTATTCAAATTTCCTCATTTGACTGCTGACTCCATTTACTCTAGCTCGAGTTTCGGAATCTAGACATTCTTCCAATAATAGTTTCCCATAATTCCAATAGTTGTCATGAATGCTTCGAAAAGTTTCATTACGCACCGTCTAATGGGTTGGGCACAAGATACGAAAACCCATAATATCAGGTGAAATATCAGCTTTTTTACTTTTTTAAACATAAATTGACGTTTAGGGGAATACTGGAAAAGTTTACTAATTTCATGTGTGGTATCCATTACTGACTGCAAAACTTTCACACTTTTTATAGAGTCTGCTACTGCAAAGCTTAATGCATGCCCATAACAATGAGTAAAGAGGGCAGCAGACACTATTATATCAGTTTTGATAGATGTCTTGGTAAGACTTAATCTTGACCTTTCTCAATGTCGCGGACAATGCTATGATGGTGGTATCACCATCATGTTGACCCTGATCTTGAAGTACATGAGGAATTTATTGGTCTATATTTATGTCCTAGCATCAAAGCAGACACTATTGTATCAGTTTTGAAAGATGTCTTAAAGCTTGAACAAGCATCCCTTCGTAATGAAAGATTCCTCTCTCTTGCTACTAAGACCAGCCATAGCTACTGATTAAACCACTCTCCCCTGAAACATCTCTTTTCTCCTTTTGTTCCAAAAGAACGTAAAGGAAAAGAATATTTCTTAGGCTGATTTGGGCCTTGAACTCCAGATATAAAAATTCGTTGTTTCCGATCCTCCATTTTATACCACTTCGTTGAGCTAGAAGCTGCTTTTTTTCTTGCCGTGCGCGCGCGGTATTATTCTTCTTTTTTTTTAATGTAATTCAAAAAATCTATTCTTTAACAGAAAACTCAACGAAACATAACTAAAACTAAAGAGTTCAGGCAATAATTGTTTACTGTTGGAGTGTCTCAGGTCAGTAAACGTTTATTATTAGCTTTTTTCTTTCTTTTTTCTTTTTTTTTCCTCATCTGGTCAATTATTGGTCCGGCGGCCGCCGGTCCACCGGACCGGCTGCTACGCCTATGAGCTTGGACAAAAAGCTTACTTTAAATTAGCAACTGGGATTTCTGGACTGACCAACAATCCAAGCCATTATTATTATTGGCTTGGTATCCTACAAGTACAGTATGGAGCAACACATTCAGTTTAGTAAAACTTCAATGGAAGAAGACACTTTCAAATTGTATTTCCATGGCCGTTTTTGTGAGAGTAACGTTTACGCTTATACCTATGCAGGCTCTCGCACTTTATTTGTGTGGTGCCTATATTACAGGAAGCTAGTCTATTTAATAGAACTAGATACCCTGATAGCTAGCCAGGTGTAGCAACTTTCAGAGAACTTAGTAGAATAAAATCATAATATTTCGGCTTGTGGAGCCTTCTAGTGGTTACTGAACTGAATGAGGGTGACTGTACAAGGAACTGTATATAAACAGATGATACAGAACATGAGATCATTGTGTAGTCTAGTGGGGCACAGCCCCTGGGAATGTTAGTTGGTGTTGGGAGGTGTGAAGGTGTAATCTTAATTGTGAGACAGTTAATTAGTGGCAGCCATTCTCAAGGGTCCACTCCAGCCTCCAAGGCCCCTTGGGAGAATGACTGCCACTAATTAACTGTCTCAATTACAATTACACCTTCACACCTCCCAACACCAACTAACATTCCCAGGGGCTGTGCCCCACTACACAATGATCTCACAGTCTGTATCATCTGTTTACATAAAGTTCCTTGTACAGTCACCCTCATTCAGTTCAGTAACCACTAGAAGGCTCCACAAGCCGAAATATTATGGTTTTATTCTACTAAATTCTCTGAAAGTTGCTACACCTGGCTAGCTATCAGGCCAGGGTAGCTAGTTCTATTAAATAGTCTAGCTGCCTGTAATATCTTGACTTCTGAAACTACATTTGCCACAAGATTATTATAACACTTATTGTGCATTTTCTGTGTGATTTTAAACTCTCTTTATAGTATTTTAAACTCACTTTATGGTACAAAAATATTCCATCCCCTCCTTCCTCCACCTCCAGATGATTAGAGGGGAATAGCTAAATATAGCTAACACAGTGGAATGACATTCTTTTAATTCATGGCTGTTATATGGGATAACTATATGGATTTTATATTATTGATTTCCAAGCAGCACTAAGTACTTGAGGGGGGTAGGGTTTGTTATGGCTGATATGTGGTTATGCTCCATGGTAAGGGTGTTTTCAAGTCTCAACCTTCATTTCAGGGAATTTCCTGTGGTTTAACATTATCTTGAACCCTTCACCACAGGTATGGGTGGTAACTGGGAGGAGAGGGGGCTAGCTAATATGTTTTACCGAGCAACTTAAAAACAGATTATAACTAAGTATGTGGATGGGAATGTATCATTTTAGCTCCTCCTCTCCTTTTTCCAGAGTACTAGTCTATACCAATGCTTTATATGGTTTTTTAATATTATTTTGTTAGATTAGCTATTACTACGATTGGTTTTAAGTAATGAGCTGCACATGGTTAGTGGCGAGTGTGTGATGAAGAACAATAATAGCATATTATTTGGTGTAAAAAGACAACAACAACGACAACAGCAAAACAAGACTGAATCCAGATATACAAGATTAGGCCCTGCTCCATTATGCTAGCAGTTTCCTGCTATTGTTGCTGTTAGTCACCATAGTGGAACACTTGTAAAATAATATAGACATAATAATGGTGAATAGTAAGAGTGCATGTTACTGATCATCTTGATGAAGGTGTGATATCCCTTACTAACCAACATACAAATTATGCCATGGCAAGTGTGAAGCCAAAAGAAATGATAATTTATTAGAGGTAGTAGTCCCATAAAATTAGAGGAACAGCAGTGCATTCTTGATAACGTTGATGTGTTTTTTCCCCTGAACTCTCACATTATTAATCAATTAAAACTTGGACTACCACAGTATTACCTGAAGCAGAGAATACTTTCCCACTTTGGACTCGTGAAGAATGAAGTAAACAAGCAAAATGAATGGGTTGAAGAATATTTGCTCATTGATTCTACTAAATGCAGGCACATTACTTTCTCTCTTTAGCTCTATTTTACAGCTAACTACAATTGCCTTATTGGTATGGTTACCCTGTGTCATCTTACTAATTATTAATGACTTGCAACAGTGAAAGGTGGGTTCACATGTGCCTGCCTTACCTTGCACACAGTGGTCACAGTATTCTAAGTTTTTCATCTTCTCTAATCTGCATTGGTGATATGTGGGCTACATCTATATTGAACTTTATTTATATTTATTAACTGAACTACAGGTCTGTAAGTACAATGCCAACAATAGTAATTAGTTTCAGGTCTTCCAGATAAACTATAGTGTTCAATACAGCTATAGCTAGTTACATGTTCAAAATAATCTTATTATTTTTTAATAATTTGAATTAATACTAATCACTTTGTAGTATTTTGAACAACTAAAAAAATGCTATCCAAATTTTATTGTCTGAATAATTATGTTCCTATTATAGAAAAGATGTGGCTGTAAGAAAAAAGGACAAGTATGTGGAGCTGGATGTCACTCTGAGGGTGTCATCCTCACCTCAAGTCAACAACACCGCAATAAGTGGGGAAACTACTCGAAAGAATTGGGACCCAGAAAAGTAGAATTGAAAGCTGGAAACGTAAACTTAGGAGCTCCCAAGAGTGTGATTTATCTAGGCTCCTATACAACCTATGATGTTTCTGAATCTAACGCCGCTTCATAGGTGTAGCAGCCTGTCATGGATTGGTCAGGCGAACATTGTGTCATGTTTTTATAAGTATATCTGATTTATGAACAATGCAATAATAAAAACTTTAAAAGTAGTGGGAAAAAAAGTTAAAATTTAGGAAATTATGAATAATATACCCATAATATAGTTCTGGTTCAGGCACTCCTGTGCCCTTAATTCTTGGTGTCTGTGGGCACCCTTTGCAATGTCCGAGCATCTCCTCTTTTCCTTGTTGTTGTTGTCTTCTTCATATGGGCTCTATCCCCACACATACCATAAAGTGCCACTAGACATCAAACATTGAGTATGTATACTTAGCATACCAGCAGTTGCTACAGACAGTGACTGCCATCCTCAAAACACACACATACACACACCACCAATTACACATGTGTATGCACATAAACACACTTAACTACAACTTACATAATGCATACACAAGTTGACACCTCCACTTGCATCCAATGATGGCATCGTTACTCTGAAAGTAAAAACAATTACCACATTGTAGCTAAATATATTTTAGAGATATGAAACATTTCCATGAGCAATAGCTGGCTCCCCAAGTGTTAGTGTGGACATTAAGACATGCTTGTTTGATATTCAGTGGCAAGTCTGCTGGTCTATATTTATTATTTAAAGCATAGCTAGCATCCACCAGCAGGGAAGTTTCATACTTTACATTGTCAGAGAGCCTTCTATGGAATGCAAACCCAACACCAGCTACTTGATATGCACAGAGGTGAGCTGACCCAGTTACCATTTACAAGTGCAGAATGAATCATGCAGAATGAAATTGACTTGCAACGAGCATTGCTATCAGGCTTTGCCAATAGTCTAATACTGGAATAGAGTATTGGCAAGTAGGTTGATAATCATTATAAGGACAAAGAGCAGGAGTGGGAAAGTAGTGGGGGAAAAAAGTTAAAATTTAGGAAATTTATCTTTTCTACAGTCACTCTTGCAGCAAAATTCATTAGCTATAAAGTTTAAGTTTAAATTATCAGTGAAATCTTGATGCACATGCATCACCATCACCAAATTCAATCGCTCCTGCAACATAGTAGATCGTAGATATGTTTTTATACGACACAAATGATCTCTCACTAATAGAATTAGTAGCTGGAACCCGACAAAGTGCGAGCTACTCTTATTACTTGAGAAAATAGGCTTTTTACAGCAACTGACATGTCTTTTAGTAGTTGAATGATATCTGCAATTCCAATGTCTTCCTTAATACTGTAGTTACTGTGGAAGCAGGATAGCTGAGCCTCAAGTATGCTCCTGTTGAAGTCATCATGATATAGATCAAACAAGTCATCATTCTCACTACCTGTATCACCTCTGATCAAAAGCCGATTCTGGATGCAGGAAGTTGTGGCATCTAAAGCTTCAAAATATATTGCACGGTAATGGTCTTCAGGAGAAGAATGATAATTCCCAGTGCTACTGTGATCATCAAATCGTTGCGGTGCTCTTCTTTTCCTTAGCAGTCGGGGTTCATCAATGCCAATTTCCTCTGCTTCTTTCTTAATCTTTTGCCACCACTGTTTGTAGTTTTCTTCAGTTCGTATTGACTGTAAAAAAATAGCAAGAAAACTTAAAGAGTTGGCATATTCAACCACTGCACTATGTATAATTAATTATATTATTTATCAAGCTATATGTTTACCTGCAGGGTGGAAACGGTCATTTTGGCAATGACCTGTCCCTCAGATGCACTCATCTTGGTCTTCTGTAATGTTTTACTCAAGTTGTCAGTGTGTTTCAGGATAATTAGAACAAGATTGACTCCAAAAAAGTATTCAAATTTCCTCATTTGACTGCTGACTCCATTTTACTCTAGCTCGAGTTTCGGAATCTAGACATTCTTCCAATATAGTTTCCCATAATTCCAATAGTTGTCATGAATGCTTTGAAAAGTTTCATTACGCACCGTCTAATGAGTTGGGCACAAGATACGAAAACCCATAATATCAGGTGAAATATCAGTTTTTTTACTTTTTTAAACATAAATTGACGTTTAGGGGAATACTTGGTAAGACTTAATCTCAATGTCGCGGACAATGCTATGATGGTGGTATCACCATCATGTTGATCCTGATCTTGAAGTACATGAGGAATTTATTGGTCTATATTTATGTCCTAGCATCAAAGCAGACACTATTATATCAGTTTTGAAAGATGTCTTAAAGCTTGAACAAGCATCCCTTCGTAATGAAAGATTCCTCTCTCTTGCTACTAAGACCAGCCATAGCTACTGATTAAACCACTCTCCCCTGAAACATCTCTTTTCTCCTTTTGTTCCAAAAGAACGTAAAGGAAAAGAATATTTCTTAGGATGATTTGGGCCTTGAACTCCAGATATAAAAATTCGTTGTTTCCGATCCTCCATTTTATACCACTTCGTTGAGCTAGAAGCTGCTTTTTTTCTTGCCGTGCGCGCGCGGTATTATTCTTCTTTTTTTTAATGTAATTCAAAAAATCTATTCTTTAACAGAAAACTCAACGAAACATAACTAAAACTAAAGAGTTCAGGCAATAATTGTTTACTGTTGGAGTGTCTCAGGTCAGTAAACGTTTATTATTAGCTTTTTTCTTTCTTTTTTCTTTTTTTTTCCTCATCTGGTCAATAATTGGTCCGGCAGCCGCCGGTCCACCGGACCGGCGGCTACGCCTATGAGCTTGGACAAAAGCTTACTTTAAATTAGTAACTGGGATTTCTGGACTGACCAACAATCCAAGCCATTATTATTATTGGCTTGGAATGTATCCTACAAGTACAGTATGGAGCAACACATTCAGTTTAGTAAAACTTCAATGGAAGAAGACACTTTCAAATTGTATTTCCATGGCCGTTTTTGTGAGAGTAACGTTTCCGCTTATACCTATGCAGGCTCTGCACTTTATTTGTGTGGTGCCTATATTACAGGAAGCTAGTCTATTTAATAGAACTAGATACCCTGATAGCTAGCCAGGTGTAGCAACTTTCAGAGAACTTAGTAGAATAAAATCATAATATTTCGGCTTGTGGAGCCTTCTAGTGGTTACTGAACTGAATGAGGGTGACTGTACAAGGAACTTTATATAAACAGATGATACAGAACATGAGATCATTGTGTAGTCTAGTGGGGCACAGCCCCTGGGAATGTTAGTTGGCCGAAATATTATGGTTTTATTCTACTAAATTCTCTGAAAGTTGCTACACCTGGCTAGCTATCTGGCCAGGGTAGCTAGTTCTATTAAATAGTCTAGCTGCCTGTAATATCTTGACTTCTGAAACTACATTTGCCACAAGATTATTATAACACTTATTGTGCATTTTCTGTGTGATTTTTAAACTCTCTTTATAGTATTTTAAACTCACTTTGTGGTACAAAAATATTCCATCCCCTCCTTCCTCCACCTCCAGATGATTAGAGGGGAATAGCTTAATATAGCTAACACAGTGGAATGACATTCTTTTAATTTATGGCTGTTATATGGGATAACTATATGGATTTTATATTATTGATTTCCAAGCAGCACTAAGTACTTGAGGGGGGTGGGGTTTGTTATGGCTGATAGTGTGGTCATGCTCCATGGTAAGGGTGTTTTCAAGTCTCAACCTTCATTTTAGGAAATTTCCTGTGGTTTAACATTATCTTGAACCCTTCACCACAGGTATGGGTGGTAACTGGGAGGAGAGGGGGCTAGCTAATATGTTTTACTATTAAAAGTAGTCAAGTGAGCAACTTAAAAAAAGATTATAACTAAGTATGTGGATGGGAATGTATCATTTTAGCTCCTCCTCTCCTTTTTCCAGAGTACTAGTCTATACCAATGCTTTATATGGTTTTTTAATATTATTTTGTTAGATTAGCTATTACTACGATTGGTTTATAAGTAATGAGCTGCACATGGTTAGTGGCGAGTGTGTGATGAAGAACAATAATAGCATATTATTTGGTGTAAAAAGACAACAACAACGACAACAGCAAAACAAGACTGAATCCAGATATACAAGATTAGGCCCTGCTCCATTATGCTAGCAGTTTCCCTGCTATTGTTGCTGTTAGTCACCATAGTGGAACACTTGTAAAAAAATAATAGACATAATAATGGTGAATAGGGTGCATGTTACTGATCATCTTGATGAAGGTGTGATATCCCTTACTAACCAACATACAAATTATGCCAAGGCAAGTGTGAAGCCAAAAGAAATGATAATTTATTAGAGGTAGTAGTCCCATAAAATTAGAGGAACAGCAGTGCATTCTTGATAACGTTGATGTGTTTTTTCCCCTGAATTCTCACATTATTAATCAATTAAAACTTGGACTACCACAGTATTACCTGCAGCAGAGAATACTTTCCCACTTTGGACTCGTGAAGAATGAAGTAAACAAGCAAAATGAATGGGTTGAAGAATATTTGCTCATTGATTCCACTAATGCAGGCACATTACTTTCTCTCGTTAGCTCTATTTCACAGCTAACTACAATTGCCTTATTGGTATGGTTACCCAGTGTCATCTTACTAATTATTAATGACTTGCAACAGTGAAAGGTGGGTTCACATGTGGCTGCCTTGCCTTGCACACAGTGGTCACAGTATTCTAAGTTTTTCATTGTCTCTAATCTGCATTGGTGATATGTGGGCTACATCTATATTGAACTTTATTTATATTTATTAACTGAACTACAGGTCTTTAAGTACAATGCCAACAATAGTAATTAGTTTCAGGTCTTCCAGATAAACTATAGTGTTCAATACAGCTATAGCTAGTTACATGTTCAAAATAATTTCATTATTTTTTAATAATTTGAATTATTACTTTAATCACAACCAATGAGTAGAGAATCACTTTGTAGTATTTTGAACAACTAAAAAAATGCTATCCAAATTTTATTGTCTGAATATTATGTTCCTATTATAGAAAAGATGTGGCTGTAAGAAAAAAGGACAAGTATGTGGAGCTGGATGTCACTCTGAGGGTGTCATCCTCACCTCGGGTCAACAACACCGCATTAAGTGGGGAAACCACTCGAAAGAATTGGGACCCAGAAAAGTAGAATTGAAAGCTGGAAAGGTAAACTTAGGAGCTCCCAAGAGTGTGATTTATCTAGGCTCCTATACAACCTATGATGTTTCTGAATCTAACGCCGCTTGGATAAAAGCTTACTCTAAATTAGTAACTGGGATTTCTGGATTGACCAGTAATCCAAGCCATTATTATTATTGGTTTGGAATGTACCTACAAGTACAGTATGGAGCAACACATTTAGTTTAGTAAAATCTTCAATGGAAGAACACACTTTCAAATTGTATTTCCATGGCCAATATTGCGAGAGTAATGTTTACGCTTACACCTACGCAGGCTCTCGCACAATTTATTTGTGTGGTGCCTATATTTCAGCTCCAGATAGTGGAGTTGATACCAAGTTTGGAATTCTTGTCCATGAGATGACTCATGCTGTTGTGGCCACTAGGGATATAGCTTATGGACGACGATATGCTCGATTTCTTGCACAGTCCTACCCTTCCCTGGTAGTTGAGAATGCAGACAATTATGAATACTATGTGGAGACTTTGTGGTAATGTATGAAGTCTTTCATCATTACAAATAACTGATTCCTATTGTGTGAAAACCCATTTCCCCCCTTGTATTAGATTTGGAAGTAAGTAGACATTTTTCAGCTTATTTCTAATTATGTTTTGTTTGTTGTATTATTTTTTTCATTTAGAAGTTGATTAAAAATATAGGTTAGCCTATCTGTGAATTATGGAAAGCATTCTTACTGTCAGAATGTCTGCTCCATAGATTAGCTACAGTAAAACTTCTATTAACGACCACTCCGAGAAGCGGCCGACCTCTATGGAGAGACCAAATCACGCGCCCCTGATTGCAACTACAACAAATGTAGTGCATTTAGAACCTCCGAGAAGAAACCACCTCTTATTTCCGACCAGCGACCAATTTCTCGGTCCCATCTTGCTCAAAAGAATTACATTCGCCCCTCTACGAGCGACCAGAGATCACACCTATTGAAAATTTGAGAAATTTCGGTCGGTCACGCCTAAGCTATAAAAAAAAGAAAGTATACTACACTACTACAGTATCCGGGGACAAAAGGTCTTCACTAAATTCCCGCTGAAAATTTGATGCTTCTATTTAATCAGAACAAAAGTGCAGGAAATAATATTCACAGGACAGCAAGTGCTACTAGGAAAAATCACCTGGCTTGCTACCAAAATAAAGACTGGTGTAGTTCGTTGCAAATATCCCTCAAACAATAAAACATTTTTTTTTTTACAGAAAAACGTATCTCCAGTGGCAGCATATCCTTATCAAAGTAGATAATATTGTGGTGGAGAAATAGCCAAGTTAACTACCAGTAGAGCCATAAGAAGGCAATTGAGACTTAAGAAGAAAAACTTTCTTGTAAGATGCTTGTCATCAGGACACCTTTCAGATAACCACAACAAGACATGCATCAATTAATGAATGTATGTTTAATTAAATTTTTCCTAACTCTTTATCACAATTTACAAAAGAACCTCTGAGAAACGACCAACCTCTGAAAAGAGACCAAAAGTCCTGTCCCCAATTTGGTTACTATTTGGAAGTTTTACTGTAATTATACAAACATGCTACATAATGACTACAATGGTGCAATACACAGGGGCCAGCAGTAATATTGCCAAGGGAAGCATTAAAGGTTTAACTGATACTTTCATTAATGTTCTATGATAACTTGGAAAATGAAGGTACAAAGTCTTACAGTGGGTGTGGTCTTATAAAAACCTGGGTGAGGTGATAGCCTGCCTGCCTCATCATGTGCTTAGCCTATGATACATGATAGAGTGTTGTAATGGGGACAATAAAAACAGACAAAATATGATCTCATTTAGTTAATTTTCATTAGAAGTGTTTTTGCTTGTCCAGTATTATAGAGAATCTTTGTGGGGATTTCTCAAAGGGCGGACAGGTGCTGGCTCTGGTAGCAACATTTGTAGTGGTTGTGTAAGGTTACAGCTCCTTTGGCACAACAGAGACCTTTGCTATTACTAATAATAATAATAATAACAATAATAATAATAATAATAAAAATAATAATAATAAAAGTAATAACAGTAATTATAGTAATAATAATGATAATAATAACTAATAGTAAGGACAATAATAACAATAATATTATTAATAATAATAACAATAATAACAACAATAGTAACAATAATTGTGTGGGTTCCCCACACAACCGCCATTGATGCCTGCACTCTACTGTGTACTGTGTACTTTCTGGTGCATGTGAACTGAGCTGGACTCTCACACTTCATTCATTGTGTGTTTGTGTGTTTGTTTGGTGTGTTTGGTTTTTCATGCACCTGCCTGCAATTTTTGGTTTTGTTCAAGTGCTGTTCTGTCTAAGTTTGAATTATACCAACCTAAGACTAACTTACTTAACTTTCCATAGCTACTCTTAGCTATCTGTTTCTCAACACTGTTGGGTGGTCCTTCTCTTCTATTACTTGAGCTCAGGGATTTACACCCCTGAACATAATAATTATAAAATAACATAATAATAATAATAATAATAATAATAATAAATAATAATAATAGTAACAATAACAACAATAATAATAATAATAATAATAATAATAATAATAATAATAATAATAATAATAATAATAATAGTAAATTAGTGATGTGCTTAGCACAAATATTGAGGGAGCCTGCCTAGTTATAAGGCTACATAAACTACAGTATTATACTTTAGCTTAGTTCATGCAAAAAAGTAATATTACCACTAATATTACCAAACAAAATTACTCTCTTAACTCACTTTCCTGAATAGTAGTAAATCTGTACTATCCAATTTAAGCCACTTTGACTACCTCAATTATAACTGGCAAACAAGCTCCATGCAAGCTCTACCAAAAAAAAACATACCTATGGTTATTTCTGTAATTTTTTGTCAAATTATGGAACTACCACTTATATATCAGGGGCACTTGACATCCAACAAGCAGCATTTAGCTGCGCTGAATAACGACGCAAAGTCTTGAAATTACGTCTGGTAAAGGGTTTTCAATGTCATAGTAACCAGTCACATTAACTTTCTGGGATTTGAAAAACAAGTTTTTCGCAGGAATTGTCTCACAATTTGGAGCCTAAGCTTCAGGTTAATTCTCAACCTCTCAAAAAAGGCACCCGTGTTGGCATTAAGGGGAACCAGAAACAATGTATTATATTAATATATTTAGAGAGAATCACTGACCAAAAAACAAAAAGTTAAAACACCAAACGTTTCAGCTACGGACTGTAGCCTTCATCAGTGGTAATGATTCAAAAATAAAAAATAAATAGTTACTGTAGGAGCCGGACTCTTACATGGAGAATGAACTCCTTAATCGTTTACTGTTATCTTGTTTCAGCTTAACTCATGCACATCATTGTTTTCTGTTATTCTTTTATCACTCCATTATCAACATTAGCACCACTGACTATGTTCTAGAACTTTCTCTTCTTGCATGTGCTCTGTGTGTTGCCTGTTTTCTATTGGTCAGTTCAAAGTCATGTGTTTCTCTGGTGATCTCAGAGGCTTGGCCTATATAGGCATGACCCTCTGAGTTCTCCAGGTCTTTTTCCAGTCTGACATCTGAACACTCATTTATAACTCTTCTGTGTGAACTGGTACGGGTTTAGTGAAGTCCTAGTATATGAGATACAGTGATAGACTGGGAAGAGAACTGGTGGCGGCTACCTTTACTATACAGCAGAACTGCACACTCAACATTTGGTGGCAGCGGTATTTGAACATTGCCATTGAAGGCCTAGAGTACAGAAGTTATCAGTACGTGTTGGAGTTGCTCTATACGACTTCAGAAGTGGCAACTGAATCGGTGACGAGTTGACATCGAATTGGAACTAATTCTTCAAACAAGACTTTATTTTGTTTCATTTCTTTGAATTATTATTTTTGCACTTTATTCATCTCCCTATTCTTTTTTTTGTGTTGCATCCAGGATACTGAGGAAGGATCCTTGAGAGGGTAGGATGGCAACTGGTAATGAGGCAAGAAGACATTTATCAAGAAAGTCTATCCTAGGGATACATGAAATGTTCCCGGCAGAACAAATAGGACAAGCTAGTGGGCAGCAGGATATTCAAGACCATTCTCTAACTCCTGGGCATGGTATGTCAACTGAACAAAAGTTAGAATTGACCCCATTGGTTGATTATGATATACCATTTGAGAATAAGGATAAAGGGTACGATAGGGAACATCTTCAGAGAGATACCAAAGGTAGAGTAGACCCTAATGTTAGAGTCATGGCAGAAGCTTTTGCTCATGCCATGGACTTGAGAGATAAGAGAAAATATGAAGAGAGTACCAACTTAGGATGTGAGAGGGAGGAGTATTTCAGAAAGCAGAGAGATTATGAGAAAGAGAAGTATGTTATTCAGACTATTCAGAAATATACCCAAGGTATGGATCTTGCCTCATACATACAGGAGTTTGAGGAAACCATGAGAAGGGAAGATATTATTAAGACAAAGTGGGCTGATTTACTAAAGCAAGTGTTAACAGGACAAGTGTGGCAGGACTGGGTGGATCACAAAGGTGATGGTAGTTCTGAGGCATATGATGTGTGCAAAGCAGTTGTATTAGAGTTACATGGGGAATCTATGCTTTCTTGTATTAAGAATGTTTTTGCCTTTAAGAAAAAGGGGGATTCCTTTAGTGCCAGGCTGTCATTAGCTAGGGCTTATAGGGAAAGAATGCTGAGGGGTGCTAGAACCTTAAAGGATGCTCAAGATAAAATTGATATGTGGATTGTATTGTCCTCTTATAGTGAGGACTTTATGGCTGCTGTGTTGAGAGATAACCCCCATAGTGCTAGTGAGTTAGCAACCTCTATCCACAGATACATGGAATTGCATCCTGAAGGTGGTAGGCGGACTTTCAGCCAAGGCAGGGGTAACCTTTATAATGGAAACCCATACCAGGGTCAGTCTGACCATTACAGAACCCCGACCACTTATCCTCAAAAGCAGTACCACAATTCCCAAAACATTGGTCAGCCAAACCCACCAAGACAGTTTCATAGGCAATATTCGCAAAATAATTTAAAAGATGAGCACCAAAATTATTCAGTTAGTGGTGAACAACAACACATGTTTACATGTTTCCTGTGTCATGAACAAGGTCACAAGGCTAATTTCTGCCCTAGGAGGGGGAACTTTTTTCCCCAGAATAAGAACCCAAAGAGGAATGTTAGGTGGTTATTTCAATTGTCCCCTGGTAGTAAGAAAGTACCCAATATTGTTACAGGATGTGTGAAAGGGATAAAAACTACCTTTATGTTAGATTCTGCAGCTGACATGACTGTTGTGAGCAGGAATTTAATCAGGGAAGATCAATTGACTGGGGATAAAGTCACCTTACAGGGCTATGCCCCAGGCATGTCACTTACATTTCCAGTGGCTTGTGTTGTCATCCATTCTAGTGATCTGTCCTTCCCTATGACAGTTGCAGCTGTTGACATTCTTGATGACAATGATGGTGGTCTTATTGGTACTGATGTTGATTTAGATGTCTTTCAAGCCCTTATGAAACAAGCATCCCTAACTAAAATGCATGCTAAGAGTGGGTGGAGTATTAGGGTTACGAGAGCCCAGCAGAGAAAATGGGATAAGGAAGAGAAACTGATGAGAAGACAGGAAGCCTTAGATAAAGCCACACCCAAACCTGTGACTGACTTTGAGATTTCTGAGTTACCTGAGGTGGTAAACAGTCCTATTGATGTGACACAGAATGAAAATGCTAATAATTTCGTGAACATACACCATGAGGTCGGGAGTACTGTTGGGAGTACTGTTGCTGGGAAGGTTGAGGAGTCTGAGCAGAACTTAGGTATTGATAGTTTAGGCTTGGAGAGCTTAAGCTTGGAGAGTATAGGTCACTCAAGAGAGGTAGAATGGATGAGGAATATAGATGTGGAAGGATTGGGTGATCATGATGTTGGTACTCCCACCTCATTAGAGGTTGTTTGCAAGGCTGCCGATGAGTCGGCTGATCCTGTTCAGAGGTGTTTATCTGAGTTGGAATGTCCTGGGCAACTAGTATCCATACCTTTCAAGGAATCATTTATTCAGGAGACTAAGTCTGACTCCACCTTGAGGGAATACAGGGGCTGGGCCAATAAGAGGGAGAATAATTTTCTATGGGAAAATGGTCTCTTAAAGAAAGACACATTTGGGCCAAATGGACAATCTTGCAGTGTAGTTGTTGTTCCCAAGAAGTTTAGAGAGGAAATTATGAGAATTGCCCATGATAATTTTGGTCATTCCAGTGACAAAAGAACGAAGTCTATTATTAGTAGCAAGTTTGTATGGCCTTTCATGATGAAAGATATTAAAGCTTGGTGTAAATGTTGTAAAATATGCCAGCGGCACAGTAAAACTAAACCTGCTAGGGCCCCCATGCATGAGGTTCCAGTACTTACTGAACCCTTTGAACAGGTTGCTGTTGACCTAGTTGGGCCCTTTCCTAGAAGCAGATCTGGTCACAAGTATCTTTTGACTATGGTCGATATGGCCTCTAGGTATCCTGAGGCCTTGCCTCTCAAAAGCATTACTGCAGAAGAGGTGGCTGAGGGTATGGCGGAATTATTCTGCAGACATGGGATTCCCAGAGCAATTCTCAGTGATCAGGGAAAGCAGTTTGAAAGTGAGCTCTTTAACCAATTGTGTACAAAACTTAAGATTAACAAATTTAGATCATCTCCTTATCATCCACAAAGTAATGGCATAGTCGAGAGATTTCATGGTACTCTTATACCCATGCTCAGAAAGGCTGTAAATGGTGGTAAAGATTGGCCTAAACAGCTCAAGTATTGTCTTTTTGCTATAAGATCCATTCCCAATAGAAGCACTGGCTTCTCACCATTTCAGGTTTTATTCGCAAGAGATGCCAGATCCCCACTTGACTTGGTACTTGATGAGCTTGAACAGACTAATTCTGAGCCAGTTGATGTGTGTGTATGAATCAAGAATTTGAATGATCATCTTGAGATTATCAGGGACTATGTTAGGGCTAACAGTCTTAGTGCTAGGGACGAAAGGAAATATCAGCATGACAAAGGCACTAAAGTTAGAAAATTTTCCCCTGGAATGCTGGTTTTCCTAAGAACCCCAGGTCTGTCTGGGAAGCTGGATGTAAGTTGGGAGGGTCCCTTTGAGATTGAAAGTGTCCCCAATGCTGTGAATGTTAAATTAAAAATTCCAGGTCGAGCTGGTAAATCCCGGGTAGTTCATGTCAATAATGTAAAAGAGTATGTGCAAGATAGTACTGTCATACACAGACTTGTTGTATATGCAGAAGAACCTAGTGCTGACATAGAATATAACAGGTTGGCAGGTTGTAATTCTGAGTGTGCAGCAGTTAGCAGATATTGAGAGTATAAAGAACAAGTGGTCACATGTTTTGAATGATGCCCCTGGCAACACCGATAGAGCGATTCATGGGATTGATACTGGAGACACACCCCCTATCAGGTCACAACCTTACCTGATATCACCTCACAAGTTGGAGGGTGTCAAGAAGGAAGTTGAGTCACTTTTGAAGTTAGGCATTATCGAGCCTTCCTCAAGCCCTTGGTCAAGCCCAGTTGTACCTGTGGTTAAACCAGACCAGAGTATAAGATTGTGTATTGATTTTAGGAAACTAAACTCAGTCACAGTTCCTGACCCTTATTATATGCCCACAGTTGATGAATTGATTGGTAAAGTTGGAGAGGCAAAATTTCTTACAAAACTCGATCTTGCTAAAGGATTTTATCAAGTGCCTTTGCATAATGAAGACAAACCAAAGACTGCTTTTGTTACTCCCTGGGGCAAATTTCAGTTTTGTAAAATGCCATTTGGTCTAAGAAATGCCCCCTCATCATTTCAGAGATTAATGGATAGTGTATTGAGTGTTTTAGAGTCTTTTGCTGTGCCATATATAGATGATATCCTCATCTACTCTGAGGATTGGGTTTCTCACATGAAACATGTGGAGGGTGTTATGAGCAGACTCAGTGATGCCAAACTCACAGCTAAGCCCGCTAAATGTGAGTGGGGTCAGGAACATGTACAATATTTGGGTCATGTAGTGGGTGGGAGCTGGATGTGTCAAAATTCCAGAGGCTAGGGCAAGTAGTATTAAGAATTTTGTGCGACCAGTGAACAAGTCCCAGCTTAAGTCATTCCTTGGCCTAACAGGCTATTACAGGAAATTTGTTAAAAGTTATGCTACCATTGCTAAACCCTTGCATCTGGCTACTCATAAATCCTGCCCCTCTCAAGTGATCTGGACTCAGGAGTGCCAGGATTCCTTTGGTAAGCTTTGTTCATTGTTATCTGATGCATCATTCCTCACTATTCCCTCAGAGACAGATAAATTGCTAGTGCAGACAGATGCTTCAGCAGATGGACTGGGGGCCTGCCTCGTGTAATCAGGAATGGTGAAGAACTACCAGCAGCATTTTACAGCAGGAAGTTGACAGATACAGAATCTAGATATGCAGCGACAGAATTAGAATGCCTAGCTGTGGTCGAGGCATGCAGACAATTTGAAGCCCACCTAAATGGGAAACCATTCTTGTTACAAACTGATCATTCAAATTGAAGATGATGGGAAGGTCAGTGTAAAGACAGATCTGAAAACTATTGTGAAGTTGGAGCCCAAGGAGATGATGATACTTTCAGACAGGATTGCTCACCGGGACGGTTCGAATTAGTCCCCGGGGGATGTAGGAGCCGGACTCCTACATGGAGAATGAACTCCTTAATCGTTTACTGTTATCTTGTTTCAGCTTAACTCATGCACATCTTTGTTTTCTGTTATTCATTTATCACTCCATTACCAACATTAGCACCACTGACTATGTTCTAGAACTTTCTCTCCTTGCATGTGCTCTGTGTGTTGCCTGTTTTCTATTGGTCAGTTCAAAGTCATGTGTTTCTCTGGTGATCTCAGAGGCTTGGCCTATATAGGCATGACCCTCTGAGTTCTCTAGGTCTTTTTCCAGTCTGACATCTGAACACTCTTTTATAACTCTTCTATGTGAACTGGTACGAGTTTAGTAAAGTCCTAGTATACGAGATACAGTGATAGACTGGGAAGAGAACTGGTGGCGGCTACCCTTACTATATAGCAGAACTGCACACTAAACACCAGCATTTGAAGTTTTTCATGTGATTCCTAACAATTGCCAGAGTTTTCTGTGACCACATCATTCTGAATATTCTGGACTTGCTGAACTTTGAAGAAACTGAGCTTAGCTAATAACATAGGCCCTTCTGGTGGTCATGTGAGTGACTTGCTAAACCAAGCATGAATGAGGATCTAATGGATCACATGCTCCAGTTCTAATTCTGAAATGTGATGCCTCTCAGTCTTCTCATAAATTAGTTGTGAGAGCTGGGATAGTGGACTCACTTGGTTGGGCATGTTTGGCACCTTATATCTTTCCTTTGTTGTTCCGGGTAATTATATTTTCATTACGTCATAATCACCATGCCAACTCCATACAGCATTTCCCCACTTTATATTTCTCTGCCTTGGAATCAATTTTTGAAAATCCACTTTATAGAGAATCTAAATAAGGCTGAATCATTTTTTATAACAAGCTGCAAAATTGTTGTTGATTTTTTTTGTTCTCATTGTTTTTTGTTATGTCTCCCATCATGCTGTGGGAAAGCCCCTTGGGCAAGTATGAATGAAAAAGAAAAATTGTATCAAAACTAAATAACGAGGATCGCCATTGTACATGTTGTGTGTGCAGGAGGTAATGATGGAACCAATTAAAATTCCAATTTATAAACATGCTATGATTAAACATGTTATACTTTCTTAATTAAACCAGTCTTACTGAATGAAGAGATGTTGTTCTTTCCTCATTGTATCCTACTGCCCACCAGTCTGTAGCTAGCAAGCAAACAAGAGAGATCAATAGCACAGAGTGGGAAGCTATCACAATCTGTGTAGTACCATTTAGAACCTTGCCGTGTCAAATTTCTTGCACCTCTCGTGCTATTAATCCTAAATACCAAAAGTTTCTGTCCATATCATATCTTAGTATGTAGCAAAAGACAGTAATAGTGTAAGTCACAGTAAATTTTGTCAAATAATTTATTCCACTCTAATTCTGCCACTTTTCACACTTTTCTTTCCATTGCTATTGTAGCATTGGCCAGGAATTTTGCTTTTTCTAATTGGATGAAGTGTGGTGAGGTGGTGGTGAGATTGTTAGTGCGAACCCTCAGCTATTACAAAATAATCTCCTTCCAAAAGAAAAGGTCCTTTCAGTAGTCGCAGAAACTGGGTTTCATGCAGGATTCTTTTTGGGGGGATTACGAGTGTAAAGACAGAGTTACATTTTGTTTGTTTGAAAGAAACTAACCAAAACTTAGCATAAGAGAAGAGTTGTTGCCAAAGTGGGCTATTTTAAAAAAGCAATTCATTTTAGAATTCCAACTTACCCTTGCCTTTCTTGATGATAGTGATGGTGGACCTCTGGAATTCAACCTCTTTGAAACTACTACAGTAGCTGTAGCTCCTCCCCTTTTCAGCCGCTTGCAATTTAAATGTGCATGCAGTCTTTGTTCATTCAACACACATACACACAGACATACACGCTGTTGTCAGGTTACTGCAACGAGCTAGCCCAGTGTCAGAACCAATACTTCTCTATACTACCAACACACACCTGAGAACACTTACCACGCCATCACTTCAGCAGTGAAAGCTGGTAGCAAGTGCGCTTATAGTGATAGCGATTGAGGTCAAAGGTGGAGGTCAGGCACATAGTTATATTCATTCTATTCGCGAGATTCTTCTGGTAACGCAATATCTTATGAATATACTTTATAGTCTGTATTTTGGGTGTGGTGGGTCAGTTCAAATAATAAATAGAGAATGTGGGAACGCCCCATTTCGAAAAGCGGTGAACTCTAGTCTAATGGCGGAAAGCCTGCCACAAGTTCGTATTGAGGTGAGCACATAGCACGTAGCCACTCTGCTAGCTGATTAGTAGATCAGGTGTTGTTGTTTTTTGCCCAGTTAGCTACTATAGATCTGTTGTTTGTTACTAGATCCAGTCTTCACTAGCCCACAGTTTATATAGATAACTTTTGCAAAAGGTTTGAAAGAAGGGAAAACACTGCTACCTAAACACATGCCAAGTGCTTAGAATAATTTCAAGCATAATTTATTATAAAATTATATATTTATTTATTTATTTGTATTCAGAGAGATCTCCATCCTCCAGTCTCACTTCACTGGGAGCACTGCCATACATGGAGTGAGAATGTTCGACCTGTACAATGTGCAGTACTAGAGAATAAATTGATAGTTATGCATTTTGATTGGTGCACACTTCACATCTCTACTGACCTTCACTCATGGACTACTACTAGTGCACCATATTACTACTCGTCCCTAACTACCTACCAGTCTAAGTTTGTATTGGTTGGTGGAAGTCATCCCTCCACTTATGAACTCGCTAACTCTCTGTTGACTAGTACTACTGGTCGAGACTGGAAGCCATCGCTACGTGCCATGCCTACTCGTCGCTACTTCACATCATCAGTTAGTGGAGGATCACCAGAGGTCCTGGTCGTGGCAGGTGGGAGTGTCTCATATGGCGAGGACTTGGACGTAGTGGAAGTTCTACTCAACGACCATTGGACGACTGCAGACTCACTTCCTTCTTCATGCAGATACATGCAATCAACATTCGATGAAGGCAACTTCTACTTCACAGGAGGAGCTGGCAAGGAGGAGATTCTATTTATATGCAGTTTAGAGTCCCTCATAGCATCTGCTAGTAATGGCAGGACAAGAAGACAAACAATATGGAGGACAGTAACCACACTTGCTGACATCTTAGCTATTGTCTCCTATATATCCAATCTAATCAGCATTGATAGAGGTTCTACCATTAGCAGTTACTCCAACAAGACAGAGGAGTGGATTGAGACTACTAATGAGGGAGATAGACCAGGACATAAGCTTAATGGATGTATAGCTACTGCAGTCTTGTCAACTGGACAGTTGCTGGTTGCTACTGAAGATGGAGCATACAAAGAAACTCTGTCAGGTTAGTACTGTGACAAATAGTGTATTAACTTACCACCGCCACTAACTCGAATAGAAATGGAGCTCCCATAAGTTTTTGCATTTTAACTGCACCCGCAAAACAATTCAAAGCGGTAAACAATTCAATTTCTAAGGTGATACGGGTAATGGTCGCTAAACCAGAGGATTCTGTTTAGTACAGTTTGGGACGGGGTCGAACGCCGAGCGAACACAAAAATACGGAGGGTCAAAGTACAAAATGACATACATACGTCCAAACATAATATATCTAAATAAACAAACATCCCCGATTTTCAATTGTGTAACCCCTGTAAGTGTCTCGCTCGCTACGCTCGCTCGCCAATAATAAATATTTAGTTTTAACATAATTAACTTAATAAATAATAATATTCTAGTTTTATTGGCGAGCGAGCGTAGCGAGCGAGACACTTACAGGGGTAACACAATCGAAAATCGGGGATGTTTGTTTATTTATTTATTTATTTGTATATATGTATGGACGTACATAAGGCATTTTTGTACTTTGACCCTCGCGTTTTTGTGTTAGTTCGGTTGTCGACCCCGTCCCAAACTTCACTAAACAGAATCCTCTGTTTATCGATCAGTACCCGTATCACCCTAGAAATTGAATTGTTTACCTTTTTGAATTATTTTACTGGTGCAGTTAAAACGTGAAAACTTACAGGACTTCCATTTCTATTCGAGTTAGTGGCGGTGGTAAGTCAATGCGCTCTTTGTCATGGTTATAAGCCGTGCGCAACAGTATTTACTTGAAAATACATTGTCCACTATACTACTGCGAAGGTAAGTCTGTGTAACACAGGTGCATGTCCAGTTGTGTCAAAACATTGTGTGTTACAACCACTACTTAGCTAAAGAATATCACAAAGAAAACTTTTGTATTGTTTTGTTGTTGTTTTTCCCCTTCAATTCAAGCAGTTGCAGAGAGTTGTTACTATGGCACTGAAATCCCTTTACCGTGTATGCTAAATTTAAAATCTGGACCTTATTTTCAGTAGCTTCAGTGTTAGAAGTCAAAATCATTCATATAAAAATAGTATAGTCTTTAGGCTCGCTCGCCATTTGTGCTCAAGCACATCACTAGTTATAGTATAAGTTTTTAATACCTAACTTTAGTTTCCCATATAATTTATCAATGGCACATTCTAAAGAGAAGCCAATATCACTGAAGGAAAGATGGCTTTCTAGAGATGCTGCTATTTACTTACATATATAAGCCCTACTCAACTGCATTTACTTGAAAATTCATTGTCCACTAGACGAACTACGAAGGTAAGTCTTGCGTAGGTATGTTCAGTTGTGTGAAAGTATTGTGCGTTACAACTACCTATAAAGAATATCACAAAGAAAATTTTAAATAAAGTGACTGGGGGGGGAGCAGTTACTATGGAATTGAAACCCCTTTAAGGCATTAACTTAATTTAAAAACTCAACTTTATTTTAGTAGCTTGAGTGTTAGTTGTTAAAATCAATCATTTAACAATAGTGTAGTTTAAGGCTCTCTCCCATTATTTGTGCTCAAGCACACCACTAGTATTAATTATGATATTATAATAAGTAAGGTAATTGATTGTCTTTGCCAAAATTGCAAGTGCTAGAGTCCAGCTGCTTCTACTGGCAGCTGCTTCTACCTGCTTAGCTAGCTCCAGGCTATAAAACCAGCTGCCCATACTCTGGTATTGCAGGAGCCTGCTAATGCTACCACCAGTGCAGTGTGCTGTTACTTGTATAGTATATAACCAATGAGACTGTAATATAATACCTGTAATTAGTATTTTATTTGCAACACTTTATAATGCATATTTATTTTATGTTCAATAGTTTTCAAAGATGCATACAAACACTTCATTGTTTCCAAGGAAGTGTTGGAGCTTCTCTCTTTAAAGTTTATGTCCCTTGGTCCTCCAAGACAAGGCAAGAGTACAACTCTAAGGAGAGTTAAACAAGAGATCATAGATCTTCTGTCAGCAGAAGAAGAGGAGCAGATTCATGGCAGCACAGGCACAGTGGAGTATTGCTCGGATGTGTTAGTCCAAGGCAAGTCTGATCCAACTACAGCAGAAAAAACAACAAACTGGACCATTGTAAAGAATCTCATAGAGGAAGCATCTCTACTCTTTCACACTCTCAAAGATAGTTTGGAGATTGAATCCACTTCTGAGGCTACAGCTGATTCTCATGGAGGTAGTGACACCAGGGCAGAAGTCAGCCAGGCTAGCAGTACAGGGCAGTCTCGCGCTGTGGAAGAGCCACCCCAACCTTCATTATTGCAGAAGATGATGGAAAAATTGAAATCTTTTACCAGAAATAAGCAAATCACTCCACTCTCAACAGCACATGACCAACCAGCTGATCAGGCAGTATCATCACCAGATTATTCTGAAATAGCTGCCATATTCGAGACAGTGTCCAAACAACCACACTTTGCAGAAAATGTGAAGCATTCTTTTAACGCTTTTTTGAGAATGGAGGACACCGGAGGTCAGCCTGAGCTGATGGACATGCTACCAGCACTCACCATAGGACCTGGCCTCTACTTGCTTTTCTTTAGCTACAAGTTCCAACTAGATGAGGAGTATCCGGTCTTTTATCAGAGTGCTTCAGGAGAGACAACTGCACCAGAGAAATCTGAGTTTACTCTGCAAGAGATGCTTTTGCGTACTCTGGCCAGTATATCTTGTTTCAGTTCCTCCACCCATCTTCAACCTCTGCCAGGAGCAGACGACTCAGCCATTGGTGAGATACTGGAGTCCTCCAAGTCAGTAGTGTATATAGTGGGCACTCACAAAGACAAGGCTTCTGAGGAAGACATCGCTACAGTCGACTCACAGCTTCAAAAAGTGATTCGAGACACTGACTCTTACAAAAAAGACATAGTTCAGTTCTGCTCGAAAGACAAGCTTGTTGTTTCTTTAGACAACATGGGAGGCGGAGTAGAAGAAATCCACCACTTGCATCAGCTACTGGAGAATGCCATGGAGAAACACTTTAAAAAGCTGAAAATTCCAGCAGTGTGGCTTCTGTTCAGCTTGTGTCTTCGCATGAGAGAAATAAGGACAGCCAGCCTGGAGACCTGCTTGGCCTTGTCCCATGCCTTCAATATGACACCCTACGAGACCAAAGCAGCTCTGTGGTTTCTTCACCACCATGCCAGTGTTCTGATGTACTTCCCCAGTGTGCCTGGTTTGGAAGACCTGGTCATCATAGACATCCAGGTAGTGTATGACAGTATCACTGGTGTCATTCTCAAAGCCATGAGCTTTAATAGTGCAGGTCAGGCTACAGCTGAGAGATTCAGGAAGACAGGTAGATTCACTATGACAGATTTGAAAACAGCTACAGCTGACATTTCAGGAGATCTGATTCCACCAGAGCAACTTGTAGCTTTGCTTGCATATCTTTATATCATAGCTGAGATTGCGTCAGTCAAATCTTCTGATACTAACTCAGTATTACAAGAAGAAAAAGAATACATCATGCCTTGCGTGTTAGAAAACACTAGTGCAAAGGAACTCGACCAGTTCCACAAAGAATCCTGTAGATCTTGTTTCGTGGAACCTCTCTTGATGTACTTCAGTAGTGGGTTTACTCCTATGGGACTCTTTCCTGCTGCAATGGCATGTTTCGTATCCAACAAGTCCTTCACTTTCATTGGAGAAGGAGTCAAGAAAAACATGGTGCACTTTATGTACGGATCTAAACAAATTCGTGTAACATTTATATCTCGATGTAAATATTTTGAAGTCGTAGTTTCGTGTGATCCTACTTTCCAAGACTCCATTCACCGTGAATGTGCTGCTCTAAAACAAGAAATAGAAGACACTCTAAAGAAGGCTAGTTCCAGAATGAACTACAACAGCTCCATGGACTACCAGTTTGCCTTTGACTGTCGTTCACATGAAGGAGGGAATCATCTCGGGATAGTTCATGCAGTAGTAGAGTCCATTCCTTCAGTCATGAAGTGTTTTAACAGTTCACAAGGAATTGCACTTCAGAATAGACACCTCATTTGGTATGGACAGGTATGTAGAAATAGACTTATGTATTCTAAATTGCTGTAACTAACAATCATTTTATTTGGTTTTAGAAGTATGAGAAGAAAGATCCTGCGGTAGAGGGGACTGAAAGTAAGTCAAGTTATTGTAAGTATTTAGCATTATTGAAAAAATGTTTTGTTATTAGGTGGCAATAGCTTGAGTATATTTCTGAGTGTGTATCCTGATTTGGTCCTCTCAGTGAAGCCTTGTGTTATGACAGTAGCTGATCACTGCTACAGTATTGGACTCCTATCTCCTGACATGTATGACCAGCTCCTTCAACGTCAGAACTGGATTGATGTAGAGAAGACAAGGAACCTTCTGAGTAGCATTCGTACAGTCTTATCAACTAGACCTACTGCCCTCAAGGAGTTTGTTACTGTATTGTCTCAAGTGGACTATTGTAGACAAGTGGCAGATAAAATACAGCAACAGCTCCAGTAAGTATATTGTCATTACTGTAGCATTTGAATTATTGTATTCTTTGTGTAATAGAATTGCTGTGGATTGAATTCTATCAACACTACATGGACATACATTTGAAAACATTCATATTGTATTTTATACTTTATATTATCATATCCCATATTTCAAATTTACTTATACCATGGTTGCTGCGGTAACACCCATGGATTAAAAGTGATATTTTCCCGGTGATTTTTCCTGGGGCTATGATATTTTCCCGGTGGGGTGTCAAGCGAATTCTTCCGTGTTTCCGGCCCAAAATTAAAATTCAATTAAAATTCAATTGAAGCACGCCAGAAAGTTTACTTTAGCAAGTTTACTTTAGCAAGTTTACTTTAGCATTGTAGCTGCCAGCTGTTATCTCCAGATCTAACTCTACCTGGGCTGCTCAGCAGTAAGCAGTAAAGCAGCTAGCTGTGGTAAATTCCTGTGGTATGAGAGCGGCAGGAGAGTTATATGTGGTAGGGCTGGTCCCATATAGGTGGATATGAGAGAGTAGTAGTAGCAGCAACTATGGCAACATCGGGGTTATGGAATATCACCGCCCTTATCCCTCGGGCTGCGCCCTCGGGATCGGACGGTTATATTCCATACCCCCTCGTTGGCCATGGCATAACTATTACATATTATTGTCAACTTTTTTTGATAAATTCTATTATAAAAATTTAATTATAACTTCAAATTTCTACTTCATTTGTTAACTCCGACACTGACACTAAATTTTATTGTTTACAAACATAATCAATTCTTTATATGAAGCACCAAAGGTGTGAACCCTCAGCGCTATTAAACACTACCTAGCTATTACAGTAAAATCTCCTTCCAAAAGAGCAAGCAATCTGTTAGCTATTTTTGTATCAAAATAGCTCGACCAAAAATGGTACTTGGAAACGCTGTCTTCATAAGAAACTAAACTAGCCAGAAACATAGTCTCGCTTGCCCGCGAGACTACCAGAACACTCAGCTGTATACATTTCAACGCGAAACTTCACTTCTTTCAACTCCGTTAACTTCCCTGGAGTAATGGAAATGCGTTGGAGCCCTGAGCACAAATCGAACTACACCGCTGGCTGCAGAATAAATAATTTACGATTACCCCCTTGGGAAAACGGTCACCCCCTCTGGAAAACGGTCACCCCCTCTGGAAAACGGTCACCCCCTCTGGAAAACTGTCACCGTGTCGTGTAATGTGGATCTCATCTCAAATAGCAAAACATGAACAGTGGAGCTATAGAACAATCGCTTAATTCTATACAAATGTGCATGTTTAATTTCTGTCTCATATATCATGGTTGCTTAATTTCTTTTAATCTATACATGTGTACATGTATAATTTGTCTCTCACATATCATCCGTTGTTTTTCTAGCATTTACACTTATAGGTTGCTTACAATAATTATGCAGGATTCTCATAGTTCTTCAGACTCAATGCAATATTTAAGTCATGTTTGATTTTTTAGTTTGACCAGTTCAAAGTTTTACTGGTGAAGTATGGCAGGAGATAACAATCATGGGAGATTTAGCTTCAGCACTATATACAACTATATCAAAGATGGCATATATCCAGATGGTTTTTCCAAGTCGGATAAAGGGTCATTAAGGAAATGAGCTAAGTTTTGTTTTCATAAAGGAAGCAGATTTGTTTTATAAAAGTTTTAAACAATGTACAGGTAAGCATTAATTATATTATAGTGGCTATGGGGCTAGAGAATTGTGGAGTGTGTTCATAATGCCAGTCATCTTGGAATTAATCGTACTCTGGACATGGTTTTTGCTCGATATTACTGGCCAGGTCTGACCACTGATGTTAAAAATTATGTAAGCAATATGTGTCATTGTTTGTTATCTAGCTATGGGCCTAACTAAATTTACCGTTACTGGTGGCATCATGTGACACATGCCAGCAAAATAACCACACACTTAAAAAAGCCTCAGGCTCACTACGCTCAATTCCTGTACCAATCAGGATTTGGGCTCAGGTGGGAATGGATCTTATTGGCCCGTTGCCGAAGACCTCAAGAGGAAACCAGTATATTGTCACCTTAACTGATTATTTCAGCAAGTGGGCTGAGGCTGCATCTCTTCCAGACAAAACGGCAAATGGCATTGCAATTTTCATATATTCTGTAAGTCTTAAAAAGAACAATAACAATGATAGCAATTTCAGATGCAGCATGTTGTGACTCCGTAACAGGTGATATGTCGGATGGGCAGTCCAGAAGTTTTGATCACTGACCAAGGGAGAGAATTTGTTAATGCATTATCCAAGGAGTTGTATCAGATAACTAATACTGAACATAGGATTACCAGTGCCTACCATCCACAGGTGAGGTAACTCTGAAATCAAAGGTGCACTGTTAAAAATGGGGTGTATGGGAATCCCGTTTTGGGGTGTCCAGGTAACACTGGCTGTACTACTCCGCATGGGGTGTTTCCATTTCACCTAGAGGAAGTGTTCAGTTACACCCCTGTACACCCTTCATTATACCAAATGGGGTGTTGTGGTACGCCCATGTCCAAGTTCTACTACACCCCTATTAGGGCTCATAATGTACCCAATATGGTGTTATTGATACTCTACCAATGGGGTGTTGTGATACTCCCTTAAGCTAGCTACTACAACACTCCAAATGGTGTTCTACAATACTCACTTTATAGCCATATATTTTAGTGTGTAAAATATATTCCAGTAATCAGCAAATGCAATAAATATTAGTCCGTGATGTGACATTGTATCTGTGTGATAGGCGAAGAATTAACTGTTCATGAATGAATGAAGATGCTCAGGACTTCTTCATACAGCCAGGATGATTAGAACTGTTCATCACTCATGTCAGCTGTGATCTACAAACAGCAACAATAAACAAAAAACAACAAAACATAATGGTAATTGACTTCGGATATTCCATACCCTTTCCCAAATCTCAGCACGTCATACTTTTTTCAAAAGTAAATTTAAATAAAACATATATTGCACTTGTTTAAAAATGACGACAACAACAATAGTAATGTTTAGAAGACAATAAGGACCCAACTTCGTTTATTATTCCATGGACATAATTTGACACTCAAGTCATGTCCATTCCCACACTTTCTCTTGAAGTCTTTATGAAGTTCATCCACACTTTCATTTAACCTATTAGTATCATATCAACACTATATGATTGGAAACATTCTACTAAGTGTCTTTTGTATTGATACCCACTTGTGTACAAACTGACTGTTCAGTTCCCTACCAGTCTTACTGCACACTTCATGTAATAGTTAAGAACAAACTAAAATATTTCTCTCTCCTCCCCACCATACACTCACACTATGACGATCAAATAATCTTCAAATATAGCTTAAGCAAGGATCCTTTACCAAGAAGTGCCCATGATACAGACCTTTATGAAGTGCCTGTGACCCTTTACCAACATGAAGTGTCTATAACACAGACCTTTATAAAGTGCATGTGACCCTTTACCAATACAAACATGATACAGACGTTTATGAAGTGCCTGTGACCCTTTACCAACATGAAGTGTCTATAACACAGACCTTTATAAAGTGCCTGTGACCCTTTACCAATACAAAGTGCCCATGCTACAGACCTTAAAGACGGCCCTGTGACCCTCTACCTACATGAAATGTCTATGATACAGATCTTTCCAAGGTCCTACAGGATCAGAAATTGTTTACCTAAGTGCCTATAATACAAACCTTTTTAAAAATAGTCCAAGTCTACAAAGTGTATATAACACAGACTTTATCAAATGGAATCAGAAAACTTTATTAAGTAAAGGTTCACTGAAGTCATTTTATAGGGACCTTCAGTGGGATCAGAAACAGAACTGTATACAAGTGCTATATGATACAGAACTGTACACAAGTATACAGAACTGTATACAAGTGCTATATGATTGTATAGGCTGCCTGTGACCCTTTACCAACATGAAGTGTCTATAATACAGACCTTTATAAAGTGCCTGTGACCCTTTACCAATACAAAGTGCCCATGATACAGACCTTAAAGACGTCCCTGTGACCCTTTACCTACATGAAATGTCTACGATACAGATCTTTCCAAGGTCCCACAGGATCAGAAATTGTTTACCTAATTGCCTATAATACAAACCTTTAGTCTATGAAGTGTATATAACACAGACTTTACCAAGTGGAATCAGAAAACTTTATTAAGTAAAGGTTCACTGAAGTCATTTTATAGGGATCTTTAGTGGGATCAGAAACAGAACTGTATATGATTGTATAGGCTTCCAATTGTTGCCTACACGGTCTATCAAGCCGCTTATTTCATTCAATCAATCAAACTATAGCGTACAACAAATTACTGCTGTTAATCTAGCTCCACAATTATAGAATTTACGCTAAATTGGATAGCCGTAAAAGTTACTAGAATTTTGCCACTACCCCACTGTGGGCCTGCCCACATGAGATCTTTATCAATGTTAAGTTTTGTAGTCAGAAGTATTTTTGTTGAGTTTTATGGTCATGTGCAGTAGGTAGCGGTAGCGTGTGTATGTGTGTTAGCAAGGATTGTACGATCACAAGACCAGAACATTGCAGCATTTTGTGTGAACAGTAGGCGGAGTTTGTGTTAGTACTTAAGTTGTGTGTCTCGTGGTTCGAGTTAGTTCTGTCACTCATCTCAATTCGCTGTGTGTCGTTATCCTGTGTTTAAAGTAATTTAATCCTACCTAAAACCTATTCCTTCGGGCGGGTACGGTTCGCCGGGTAGTCAGCAGGAGGCATACACTCTGGTGGCAGCAACTACTTTGCTGTCTCCAGGTGCGAGCGAGAGAAGGGAGCGAGTAATCCAGACGTAATCGAGCCCACACCCACATCATTCTAATTTAATACAGATAATAACGTTTATCAATAATATATGGCATTTTAAAATAGTAATGTTTAGGTAAGCACTCCCTATGAATATTCTAGAACACATCTGCTCGGTAAGGAATGTCTTGTCACAACAACGTAAATCAGATATATGGTAAAGGGTTCCAGATCTAAATAGGTACTTGAACCTGGTCAACCAAATAAATGGTAAAGGGTGTGTTGTCACAATAAGGTAACACAAGTACTTGGTAAAGGGTTCCCGATCCTACATCAACCAATTTCATGGTAAAGGGTGCCTTGAATATTTAGTAAAGAATTCCTAAAACCTTGGAAAATATTGAGGTTGTGTCACAGGCATTTGGTCAACCGTAAACTATGTCAAATACAGTAACCCAGTCTAGAACTTGGTAAAGGGTCCCAGTGTTTCATACAGGGAGGGGGGGAGCCCTGGGATCTCCCCCCCCCCCCCAAACTCATTTCTTTACACGAACTTTTAAGAATAATATACCAATTACAGTCTAATGCGCATATTTTTTCTTTAAAAATGTCCAGAATTTCATTAAGATTAACTTCACTTAAGTCAGGGTCTTCAATGGCAATTCTCATAAGGTGAGTCAAGTTTTCATCAGACAAGCGATTCCTTAGCCTGGTCTTTATCATCTTCATGTGACTAAACGATCTTTCGATGGTTGCTGTTCCAACTGGAAGTGCTAGTAAAATTTTGGCCAGATTATAAACTTCTGGGAAAATTTCACTGAAAATTCTCTCCCCCCCCCCCCAACTGAAAATCCTGTATGAAACCCTGGGTCCCTAATTCCAATTAACAGGCCCATTCACCAGGACTCACATTTAGTCAGCAATCACACGTTAGGTATCTGACAAGCATAAAGTATTTAAACAGTTATTGTTGGAGTGAGAGAGTTGACAGTCCTGTGGTAGGCACTTAAGGTGTATCATAGTTACTAGGCTAATCCTACATATATCACAAGGAGTCTAGCCATCATGGTATTTGGTAAAGGTCACCAATCCTAAAAGAGGTGACATTTCAATATATTGGTATGGGGTGTCTTGTCAATAGACATGTTATACTAACGAACTCTCAATTTTTTGTGCCACATGATGCACAGTTTTCCAACCAATGGTCACTAATGTATATTAGCCTCTCCACTCTAACGTTATAAGTAATCATCACGCAACCTTTGTGCATTCTCTTATAATTCATATATCAGCTACAAAATCCAAGCACTAAGTATGTGGAAGTACTCTACTAACTAGAAAAACGGAATCTCACCGTTAGTTAATATAGAAGTGCAGCATGTATCTGCCGTTACTAGAATCATTTGGGGGCTATTCCACAGTGTCAGCTGTCCAGTGGAGGTGCACTGTAGAGGAGTAAAGTCAGACCTATTCAGACTTCTATATTCATAAGTTCCAGTGTCCTCTTAGCTCCGTCAATGCTGCAGATAGCATGGTGGAACTCCCAACAGCCTGAAAATAGAGATGAGAAAAAAAGTTAATGAAAGTAACCTCAAGATGTGTTAGACTCTAAATATAGCCCAAACATGTGCTTGCATGCATAAAAGGTCATCAAACACTCCTGACTGAGTAAATATGAATGTGTGCTATCGAGTACTTTTAACACAATAGTAACTCCTTATCAATGTCTTAGTACTCACATTGCCCCATGTTATGCCAAGCAATACAATCTGTGTCTGCAGCTCTATCCCTGTTTGTCAGCAGTGAATCTATAAAATACACAATATTTAACCCTTGACTGAGGTTAGGGTTTTATAGACAGTTGCCTGATCACTACGTGCAAGTTCCAGATAAAATATGCATTCACAATTTAGAAGTAGCTGGCTACTGTCTACTACTATATTATAATGACTGCCAAAATTTTGAACCAACATCCCAGCAGATTTATTCAGCATATATTCTGGGGGCTGCATCTATGATGCTGAGGCTTCTCTTTACTGCTGCAAGATACTAATACAATTTTCAATCAATGGTCATTAAAAAGTTGTAGCTACCCTAAGTCAAACTCAAACATTATACAAATAGCGCACACCACAAATTACGATCACACTAGTTCACCCACACTAAATCACTACCACTAAAAATTTACTTCATCTCAATCACATCTCTCTTCAGGGGGGCTCAGTCGAGCCTGACCTTCACCATTATCTGCCTCGTACAACTCACACCACCACCACGCACAAAATACGCGAAAACTGGAGAATTTATACCACGCACGCATGACGGACAATGATTGGTAAAGGGTCTTTACTACAAGCTGGGGAGAAAAGGGCGTGGCTGCACTACGAGGAGTAAAAGACACGTTGCAAACTTACATGAGACGTCAGAGGAAAACCCCTCACCTGGAAGCATCATTTACAATTTTTAGGTAGGTTTTGTCTTAGGTGATTTATACAGGGGGGGGGGGGGGGGATTTTGTGTAGAGTTAATTTAGCCAAATGATAATATTGAAGTCAGACAGATGAAAACAGGACAAACTATTATGAATTATGCACCTCAACTTTATAAAAGAAGTATTTATTTTAAACGAACTAACAGTACAGTAAGGCTATGGTTTTTCGTATATATTTTTAATTTTTTTCTTAAAATGTTTTGTCAGGGAAAAAGTATGGAGGGTGAACGAAATGGGATGGGGGTGGGGGAAGGGAATCCCAACATTGCCATAGTCTCTATGAAACCCTGCCTTTACCTACCCCTATGCTGGGAAATGTGTGATATAATTATAACATAGTTCTGATTCAAATCTTCTCCTCTCTCTTCCTCCCAATAACGTCCACTGCTTACTTGCAGTCTTGTAGAACTTGGTAGTAACCACTGAGGAGTGGCTGTGAACTTAAGTAGAGAAAGTGGCTAAAGATTAAGATAGTGGGAAGGGTTGAAAGAATTGCATCTATAACTAATTTTTGGGCTTGTAAGTGGTAGAGATAATACTACCAACAGGGTAAGGAAAAGGTTTTGAATGCTTACACTGAGTCTCCATAGATGATTGGCATTTTCCTGAATTCTAAAAGCCATATCTAAATACGGCAGTAATGTGCTTTTAGCCAAAAACCCAAGTGTGATACTTTTATGTTCAGTTAGATTTTAATTATGGAGCATCCTGGTAAAGGACTAATTACATTCCTTTTGAATACTAATACCACCAGACCCCTTCCCAGTATAGCAGCGGGTAAAGAGTTTGTCTAGGTGAGCTAAAGCCTTGATACGGCCGCACAAAGTTACTAGTTTCTCATGCAACCATCACTGAAAAAAAAAAATTTTTTTCATGGTCGTTGATAATGGTCCTGATGTCCATTTCATCTCCATGGGTTAGTACTACTCTCACAACCCTCTGGCTACACAAGTTTTATTGGAGAACAGCTATATCAGACGTAACATTAGCATAGCTATTTGAAGCACATGAGCATAAACTGATATCACCCAACAACAGCTCCACTGTGAATAGCTTTTGTCCATCTATTGCGCATTTGTAATAAATTCAAAATGCAATATTTTTTTAGTTCTGTCACTTTTGGTGAAGGCTGGGTCGGTGGCTTGGAAAATGTGAATGGGAAACTAGTGCTAGTTATATCCTGCATTGAACCCACTTACTTGTGTGTGTGTGTGTCCCTACTCTCTTACCCTTTACCTGCAATAGATGTAGTCGGTCATTTAGAAGGGGCCAAGATATAGCTAGACACAGATGTGCTACAACAAGACCAAGAAAATGATTAACCACTATGCAACTGTCAATCTGCTTAGCAGAGGAGCATCACCCTTTGAGGGTGGCACTGTTCAAGGTGTGTGTGTGTGTGTGTGTTGTGTCCTTGGCTCAGGGCCAAGTTCAAGCCCCACTCTGGCAATTTTCCATTTGGTTTTCCATATGCCTCCAGCCAGTCCACCCAGCTGTGATTGGGTACCTGGCATTTGCTGGGGTGCAAATTCAAGGCCTTTCTCATGAAACAGCAATGGTCCAGGTGGGTCTTTGGGTGGCCACGCCACTTGCTATGAGGAAAGGCCTATTCTCCTGCGAGTTCCTAGCCTGGCTCCAGGAGCTTTGCTTGCATGGCTCACAGTGCCTGCTTAGTGCACAGGCATCCTGGGTCTGCCAGGTGTGCATGACCGCTTAGCGGCAGCAAGAGATTTACAAATTTGTATTTGGATGTGTGTGCATGTTCTTAGATGGACACTAATTGGTGGAGTTGAGGAACTATGAGCACGTGTTGGAGGATGTACTATGCTAGATGTTTGAACACAGCCATGTGAAGCACCACTGTCTTGTTCATAAGAGCTACAGGTATGTAACTGGGATATATGTTTTTGTTGCATTTTATTAATGTTTTCTCTTTTTGTCAGGCTGTAACGATTACAATGAAGTGATTTCAAGAAGTAAATGAAGACTATCTCTAAGTACAAGTGACGTTTGTACGACATGTCTATCGAACGTTACGTCTTTGTTTTTTTTTTCTTTTTGTGATTATTTTACTGTTGATTATCTTTTGTTGGATTGTGATTATTGCATGTCTGTATTAAATGAATTGAAAAAAATAAAGGAAGTCGTATGATCAGCTGGTAGTGTTGAACCTAATAGTCCTGTCTGCTTATTATTCTGCTGCAAATGGACATTTATCTGGGATACGGAGGGCGATAGCAACAGAATACACCTCATTACTGGGGACAGGTGGTGGTGTTATTGTGATATTTTGATCAATGACATGCAATCACAGCAGTGTTGTTCCTTAGTTATTCTAAACAATGCTTACACACTGGCTATGCTACATGCATGTATGCATACAGATCAAACCATCTCATTCAGATTCATAGACCAGTGTCTACTGCACTCTACCCGTAGTTTTTAGATACATTAGCAACTTATTTCTCAAAAGTCAGTTTGGCCCAGATCACAGGTGGAGGCCTTGGTCGCTATGCAACTGGTCCTGCGGAGGTGTGCAGATGGTGCAGGTCACAGGTGGAGGCCTTGGTCGCTGAGCAATTAGTGTCATGCTGCAGGGTGTGCAATGGATTTCCAGATAATCAGTAATGCATGCATATTTAATATGCATGCATAATAATATATCATGCATATTTAATATGCATGAGGCGCGAAATCCAAGACCTTGCGGATTAAACGTGTCCTTACATATATAGTAGAACACGTTCTTCCTTTATCACACTAACAATACTTATTACATGGTGACCATGGGCTCCTCCTACGTAAGGTGGAGCCATAGCATGATCCCAAGCAAGTATCAATTTAATTGCACAGCAACTGCAGTCTCTCTATATACCATTTTTCTTGTGTCTGAACTGATTGTTGTATTTAGATATGTGCCATAGGTTAAAAAATAGGTGGAGGTTGTGGTCCTGTGCAAATGTTAGTGTCATCATGAGCGATGCAATAGTACAATGATGAGGTTTATGTAGTTAGCACCCACCACACTGAATGCATAACAACTGCATGGCCTTCCTACCTATGGTATATTATATACCCTACAGCACAACTTTTTGTACATGCATCTCAGGATATGGAATGTGTGCAATTGGATCTAATGCATCTATAAGTTGAGGCCATAGTCGCAATAGCATTCCCTCGATGTGTAACGGGTTCTGATATTCTTTACTCCGATTTTACACTTGCCAAGTTAGTATACTCATGTTTGCTATTGCTGCCTTCTACTTATTTAAACAAAACTGAATAAAAATAATAATATACATCAGTTTTAGTAACAGGTCCTCAATCACACCACAACAGAACCAAGCAAGCTTACTGCTAACATACACCCATTTTAAACTTTGATTTTCTGCAAATAATTGTAGCATGTCACGCTACCAAGTCTACTAGATCATATGAGTGTGAATGAAACGAAATCAGTGAAATGACAACTAGTACAGCTAGTTTGTAGTTCAGTCTCATAGAAGATGTATACAGTAGAGTGACTGCAGAGAACCCCAAGGCTCCCAGAGAAAAGCTCATGGAAAACGATCTCTGAATGGTAGACATATGACATTCCCAGCAGTCCGGATGACCAGATCCTTTGGTAAATTAGACTCCATCACAAGCGAAGGCCAACTTGGATTATTACCTACATATAATAATAATAATAACAGCGGTAGTAGTAGTAATACTAATAATATTATTAATAATAATAATTAACAACAACAGCAATGTATAACTAGAAAAAAAAAAATCCTGACTGATGAGGATAAAAATAATGAAATTAGAGTAGCTAATACTATAGCCGAGTCATTAAAAAAAAAAAAAAAAATGTGTGGCATTTAATTGAAATACAACAGCAGTGACAGGCTGACAGATTGACTGACTGACTGATGACAGATTGACTGACGACAGATTGACTGATGACAGATTGACTGACGACAGATTGACTGATGACAGATTGACTGATGACAGATTGACTGACTAACAGATTGACTGACTGACAGATTGACTGATGACA
>WLWD01003132.1_pt1 | contig 52582 bp, 34 predicted proteins | sample 6712731 | NCBI WGS metagenome assembly WLWD01 (sample SAMN12718690, study PRJNA576275) | sponge metagenome | isolation source: marine sponge | host: Mycale hentscheli | place: New Zealand: South Island, Marlborough, Capsize Point | collected 2014-11-01
CCCCCACCCCCACCCCCCCAACCTGTGCCTACAAAACAGCAAGGTCTGTCAGCCTGGCTCAGCTTTGAGTAGACTAGCTTCTGTGGCTCACCATCAGCTTGCTTAGCTTTGAGTAGACTAACTCACCCTAGTGGCTAACCATCCCATGCAATGTACAAACCACCAGGCTCCCATAAGCTTGGCATGAAGTGTTGGTTCTTACTCCAGATCATCAACAACAAGCAGAATGCTAGCCAGTGAGTTTAGCTCTCTAGACATGCTAACCACTATCTACCGTTTAATAATATTCTCTTCATATAATATACTCTTCGTAAATACACACACACAATCAATGCCTAATTAATTAATATCATATGGTACAACACATGCACAATAAGTATTGCATTGCATTGACCTTACTCACCTCAGAATGAATCATAGCCATGTAATACTGATGAAATGATTGGCTCCAAGAACTCTCAAATTCCTTCAGTTTTCTTTCATAACTGTCGCTGTTGCTCTGATTGAGAAGGTCCCGAATGTGGCTGATGTACACATGAATTTCCATTGACGTAGCTCCATGGTTCCTCAACCATCTTTTAACAGCATTGGTGGTATGGTTCCAGCAACGAACTCTCCTTACTTTTGGCAAATACTTTCCAATTGCCTATACAATCAGTTTGGGACAACACCGAATTACAAATAACATGCAAACAATCTAACCAACATGAAATAGTTATTGATTATAATTATCTTCTGAAACTCTTTTTTCTTTAAATAAAAATAACTGTAATTACAAGTAAATCTGTGTGTGTGTGTATGTATGTATGTATGTATGTATATATGTATCATGAAAGCCATTGTAGCTATTTGTGTGTGTGTGTGTGAGTGTGTGAACAGGTGAATGCATGGCTATCTGCAGGCCATTGACAATATCCTCACTCCTCATCTATACTTGTATTTATACATTTACAAATCAAGAATTGAATAATAAAAGTATAAATAGGTTATAGGTATACTTGTATACATATATATGCTTGCACACACACACACGTGCAAAAACATGCATATATTTATTGTACATAGGATCTTTTTCTTGGATTTCTTGCATCACGCGAGCGTTAAATATGTTCCTATATTGAATGCTGAATATTGAATGCTCCAACATGACCAAGAGTAATTCTGGACAATTATATTTTTAGATGTATGGCCAAGTTATGTCTAGACGACGAGTCTTTGAAGCACAATTTTTTTTACTGTTTTGGAAAAATGTCTAGTGTACAATAAACAATATATTAACCTCACGCTTAATGCATTTTCACTCGCCTTCAGTTCATGAAAATAAATAACTATGCTTTTGAAATATCTCTCCATAGTGTATACTGACTCACATAATAATTATACATACATACATACATACATATACATACATGCATGCATGCATACATACATACATACATACATGCATGCATGCATACATACATACATACATGCATACATACATACATACATCCATACATGCATATATACATACATACATACATGCATACATACATACATACATACATACATAAAACATACATACATACTAAACAAGTCAATTGCTACAATGATTGGATTCAGAAAGGACTCCTGATGTAAAAGCAGATGTTATACAGCTTTTTATATAATGAAGTATTTGGCGAGCGAGTGTAGCGAGCGAGACACTTACAGGGGTAACACAATTGAAAATCGGGGATGTTTGTTGGCGAGCCAGCGAAGCGAGCGAGACAGTATTAGGGGTGGATAATGCAAAATCGGGTATATGTTATGTATATGTATGTATGTATGGATGGTACGTATGCTCTTTAAACGCGCGCGCGTGGAACGTTTTTGTCCTAACAACACGGCTATTTAGGCTTGACTGCAGTTTATTCTGAAACTACAGCATTAAGCAAACCTTACTTTATACTTAAGCTCCAAAGTATGAGAAAATTCCTGCTAAAACGCTTGTTTTCAAGACACAAAAAGTTGATTCGACAGGTTACTATGGCATTGAAGACCCTTTTCCAGACTTAATTTCAAAACTTCGCTACGGAGTGCCGGTTGTTGGTTGTCAAGAGCCGTTGCCATTGGTAGTCAGAATGCCGTAGTATTAATGCTATGGAAGCTACTACTTCTCGAGGGAAGCTGAGATAAGTACGCAATTTTATATTTGTTAGCTAAATATGCAAAATTAACTCTGGCCTTTCTTTTTTGTAGCTAAGAGCTAGTTAACAGTGACTGGTAAATTCAAATAGTCAGATTGGCTCAAATTTGGTACTACAAAAGTTACCACTGCTCAAGAAAATGAGGTAAGAAAGTAATTGTGTATTTGTGTGCTAAAATTGATTGTCTTTTGTTTTTGTAAGCGAGAGCTTGTTGTCAAGAATTTTAGGTAATTCAGATGGTCAAAGTAACTTCAATTTGATACTACAGAAGTTATCAATACTCAAGAATGATGTAAGTAGTAATTCCATATTTGTTGGCTAAAATTACAAATAATAACACTGGTTTATTTTTTATCGTAGCTGAGAGCTTGTTCAAGAGTTACTGGTGATTGAGATTATCAGAATGGTTTACTACAAAAGTTACCATTAATCAGGTAAGAGAGCGATTTTGTAATTGTTTGCTGAAATAAAATGTCATAACTGCTATTATAGTGTTTGCATGAAGTAAGCTAAAACATAGTAACATTTTATGTTACCTAACTATCAGGCTCGCTCGCCATTTGTGCTCAAGCACACCACTAGTGTATATGTATGTATGTATGGATGGTACGTATGCTCTTTAAACGCGCGCGCGTGGAACATTTTTGTCCTAACAACACGGCTATTTAGGCTTGACTCCAGTTTATTCTGAAACTACAGCATTAAGCAAACCTTACTTTATACTTAAGCTCCAAAGTATGAGAAAATTCCTGCTAAAACGCTTGTTTTCAAGACACAAAAAGTTGATTCGATAGTTACTATGGCATTGAAGACCCTTTTGCAGACTTAATTTCAAAACTTCGCCGTTTGGGGGGGATACGGAGTGCCGATTGTTGGTTGTCAAGAGCCGTTGGTAGTCAGAATGCCGTAGTATTAATGCTATGGAAGCTACTACTACTTCTCGAGGGAAGCTGAGATAAGTACGCAATTCCATATTTGTTAGCTAAATATGCAAAATTAACTCTGGCCTTTCTTTTTTGTAGCTAAGAGCTAGTCAACAGTGACTGGTAAATTCAAAGAGTCAGATTGGCTCAAATTTGGTACTACAAAAGTTACCACTGCTCAAGAAAATGAGGTAAGAAAGTAATTTTGTATTTGTGTGCTAAAATTGATTGGCTTTTGTTTTTGTAGGTGAGAGCTTGTTGTCAAGAATTCAAGGTAATTCAGATGGTCAAAGTAACTTCAATCAGAAGTTATCAATACTCAAGAATGATGTAAGTAGTAATTCCATATTTGTTGGCTAAAATTACAAATAATAACACTGGTTTATTTTTTATCGTAGCTGAGAGCTTGTTCAAGAGTTACTGGTGATTGAGATTATGAGAATGGTTGATGTTTGATTCTACAAAAGTTACCATTAATAAGGTAAGAGAGTGATTTTGTATTTGTTTGCTGAAATCAAATGTCATAACTGCTATTATAGTGTTTGCATGAAGCTAAAACATAGTAACATTATATATTACCTAACTATCAGGCTCGCTCGCCATTTGTGCTCAAGCACACTATTAGTATGTATATATGTATATATGTATGTATGTATGGATTGTACGTATGCCCTTTAAAAGCGCGCGCGGGGAACTTTTTTCTCCAAAAACACGGCTTTTTAGGCTTGACCCCACTTTATTCTGAAACTACAGCATTAAGCAAGCCTTACTTTATACTTAAGCGCAGAAGTGAAAGAAAATTCCTGCAAAAACGCTTGCTTTTCAAGAAACAAAAAGTTGATTCGACCGGTTACTATGGCATTGAAGACCCTTTTCCAGACTTAATTTCAAAACTTCGCCGTTTTATGGGGGGATACGGAGTGCTTGTTGTTGGTTGTCAAGAGCCGTTGGTAGTCAGAATACCGTAGTATTAATGCTAAGGAAGCTACTACTTCTCGAGGGAAGCTGAGGTCAGTACGTAATTCCATATTTGTTAGCTAAATATGCAAAATTAACTCTGGCCTTTCTTTTTTGTAGCTAAGAGCTTGTCAACAGTGACTGGTAAATTCAAATAGTCAGATTGGCTCCAATTTGGAACTACAAAAGTTACCACTGCTCAAGAAAGTGAGGTAAGAAAGTAATTTTGTATTTGTGTTCTAAAATTGATTGCCTTTTGTTTTTGTAGGTGAGAGCTTGTTGTCAAGTTCAAGGTAATTCAGATGGTCAAAGTAACTTCATTTGATACTACAGAAGTTATCAATACTCAAGAATGATGTAAGTAGGAATTCCATATTTGTTGGCTAAAATTACAAATAATAACACTGGTTTATTTTTTATCGTAGCTGAGAGCTTATTCAAGAGTTACTGGTGATTGAGATTATCAGAATGGTTATATTTGATACTACAAAAGTTACCATTAATCAGGTAAAAGAGTGATTTTGTATTTGTTTGCTGAAATCAAATGTCATAACTGCTATTATAGTGTTTGCATGAAGTAAGCTTAAAAATAGTAACATTTTTATGTTACCTAACTATCAGGCTCGCTCGCCATTTGTGCTCAAGCACACCACTAGTGTATTTATATGTATGGACGTACGTATGTCATTTTGTACTTTGACCCTACGTATTTTTGTGTTCGACCCCGTCCCAAACTTCACTAAACAGAATCCTCCGGTTTAGCGACCATACCCGTATCACCTTAAAAATTGAATTGTTTACCGCTTTGAATTGTTTTGCGGGTGTAGTTAAAACTCAAAAACTTATGGGAGCTCCATTTCTATTCGAGTTAGTGGCGGTGGTAAGTTAATACGCTATTTGTCACAGTTATAAGCCCTACTCAACAGCATTTACTTGAAAATGCATTGTCCACTCTAGACAAATCACGAAGGTAAGTTTTGCGTAGGTATGTTCAGTTGTGTGAACGTATTGTGCATTACAACTACTATTAAGAACAACACAAAGAAAATTTTAAATAACGTGACTTGATTTTGTTGCTTCTTTTTCAATTCAAACAGTTGCGGGGAGCGGTTACTACGGCATTGAATCCCCTTTACCGCATACGTAATTAAAAAACTCAACTTTATTTTAGTAGCTTGAGTATTAGTTGTTAAAATCAATCATTTAACAATAGTGTAGTTTTAGGCTCGCTCGCCATTTGTGTTCAAGCACACCACTAGTATATGCACGATTGTTACAATAGAGGTTATGCAGGAAGTGACGTGGAAGTGACGTTTACTTAGCAACAGTTGCTACGTCGCCATTTTGAGTGGCAAAACGTAGAGTGGCGCGCTGCGTATTCTAGGCTAATTGTGTCTTCACCTGTCTTTTCTGCTTATTATTCCTCGTTGGACGAAGCTTAAATGCGGTACAGGGAAAGTTATCTAAGCTGGAAGCCTGAAGACCCTTACCTCAGCTAAAAGGAAGGATTTATTGAAGATCCTTGGGATAAATATGGCCTGAAGTATCCAGATATATTTTGGTACCTCATTGAATAGACTAGTAAGTATACTGGTGAAACGTTAAAAGCTTATAAAAGTCTTGATTCCTACATGTATTTTATTAATGGTTAGGTAGCTAACGTTAAGGGTGTAGCAGTATCAGGTTCTGATTCCCACTTAATAATTGGTTCAGTGCGTCACTCACAAAGGCTTACAGTACCTCCACCAACTCCTTTGTTCAATGAACTATTTGGATGAACCCTTTATAACAATTGCATTTATTAAACCAATTGAACTGATCGAGACGGAGCTTCTACCCGACCTTGTTGGTAAATGGTTCACCAAGAAGCAACGGTTATTTTAGCACATCTGTTTTCTAGCTTTTCTTCAGATATTGTGACCATGGAAGGTCCCGTTAGATTATGGTGCTACTGCAGGAAAGCAGAGTCTGGAAAGATGATCTGCTGTGATAATAGTAACTGCCCAACAAAATGGTTTCATACGACTGAAGTGCCTGAAGATGAAATGGATTCCCAATGGAAAGTGGCTATGTCCATCCCATCATCACATGGGGAAAAAAGTTGAAGTCTAAGTAAACTCTGTTATTGTACAGTTCATTAGCTATGTTTTTTGGAATAATTTTCCCCCCAACCAAATATTATGAATTCACATTTCATTATTTAACATTGTAACAACAAAAAAATGAGAATGGTTTTAATTAAGGTGAAACAACTGATGGACATAAATTACCTAGTGCACAACTTATAATGACTAGCTATTTTATCTTTTGGACTAGTATACATTCTTTTTGACTGGTCATAATAAAGTTGATTGGTGTTGTTGATTCAAATATAATGTACTATTGACAAAGTAGGCCTATGACTCGTTCAACATGAATTAAACTCTTGACAGTTGACGAGAAAAATCTACTTCAATTTTTGTCAGCTGTGGTTTTTCACCAGTAAATGGTGGAAGCTTGACACAGTAGAGACCAGCACTTTCATGAATATTAAAACCTCTATCTGCTAAAACAAGTTCAACTGGAAATCTTCATATCTTCTTTATCTACTCCATTATTTTTATCTTCTTTATCTACTTCATTATCCCTGTGTGTGGTTCACAGTAACTTCACCATTTCCATTATCACAGAGCTGTACCTGGCTTTTGGCAGCTTCTAATCTTGCTGTGTCTTCTCTTCTTCTTTTATTCACTTCAGTACTCCTTTTAAACCCATGCCATCGATAGCTTTCCGTTTTAGAGGGCTTGTATTGTGTGCAAACACTTACGATACGACAGGAGACAAGGGATAGTTACATTAACATCCTGATACAAAATGATCGTTACATAGCCAAGTGTACTCATTAGGTATCGGGTCTTTCCAGCCTACAACCGCTATCCATCTAACGTCAGAGCCTTTTTTAAAGCAGTTCGTACAACCAACAGCACAAAATCTCTTCACTATTGCCACTCAAAATGGCCGCGTGTAGGGCGTGTACATTTATTACGTCACTTCCTACATAACCTCTATATCACTTCACATCTCACAATAGTATGTATATGTAAATAATCACTAGATACTAACATTTTACCACAAAAAGCTGTAATGGGGGACAAATGAGCAATAATCTAAGAGGAGGATTTTGGCAAGGAGTCCATAATGTATGAAGTTTCAAAATAACTGTATACTGGCTGTATAAACTGAGAAAACTGCTGCCTATGTATGTTATCTTAGCATTTCAATCAATTTTCAGAACTTTTATTCTATAAACCTAAAATAGCTTACCTTATATATGCCAGATTCCTCATCAGTAACCAATGGTACTTCTGCTTGTCCATTTACTAAACGTGGAACACGTAAAGCAATTTCACGATGAGCTCTTCGTGACATGATTGAAATTTTCTTTCATGCAATAGAAACAAGCAGGGAATCACTGGTGAAGATGAAAAAATGGTATGTCTGAATAAAAAAGCAGATAAATAAAAATCACCGAGCTGGAAGGTCGTATCGTATGACAGAAGTTGAGGAGATTCTGATTCAGCCTGAAGCAATGAATTTAGCTCTTCAGACAAACTGTTATGGCCACATACAATCAAAAAAGGTTTTATTGAAATAACAAATGGACTGATGTCATATGCCAGTTCATGAAGATTGTAGAGAGCATCATGAGATAATCTAGACTTTTGACGCTCACTTTGTTGCATATTTGAAATTTGCTTAGTGTTGCGAGGCATCATTGTCCAATCGCAGCTTTGAACATTGCTTGATGAAATTACATTTTTATACACATTTGCTGGGAATTCAGCCCTCTTCCTGAGTCTAGCCCTGAAGGGCATGTACGGAAATAAGGCTGCTTATGAAGAGCATTTCCGTGTGGAAAATCAATTACAATTTCTTCATTACCTAAATAATGTACCAATACAACTGAAACTTCATCATCTTCAAGAAAATATGCAAATTTTCTGAATCTAGAATCGCTTCCTGTAGGTAAAACACAAATAAAACAAATTTTTTTTATGCTGGGATTTTTCTTGGGAATTAATTTTGTCCCATTTTGGAACAACCGATACCCATCACTTCTCCAATCTACCAGGAAAAAAATCAATCATTATAAAAATCAATTGGCTTTAGCTGTACTATTTGCACCTTTATTGCCCTGAGATAAGGAATACAGAAACAATTCTCCACCCTTAGGCCTCACAGCAACACTGTCTGAAATCAAATAGGTACTGCAGTTATTAAAATAACTTAATACTTCTTGTGTTGTGAGATTTCTGCAAATACGTGGCAGTGGCTTCCCCATTTCTTCTCGCTTCAGCGTAGCATCTGGACTACTAGATTAGCTGACTGCATGCGCAATAGTGAGCAAGAGACGCCCCTAGAACGTATTTTGGACATGCGCGTTGGTGGTCCGTGAGATTTTCCTAAATTTAGCCCGTCCGGTCCGAATTTTAGTCTCACCCCAGTAGGAGGCCGTGTCCTGATGTGGTGACGCCGGTAAACTGCAGGGAAAGTCACGGTATTGCTTACAAAAGTATGACATCATGTGTTGAATTTATATCGTCTGAGGGGGATGGCCCCGTTTCCGGTCACAACTCTGGCTAGGTCGTGTTTTTTTTTTTTTGCTTTATCATTCTGTTCGGCACCGTTCGTTGTGGAAGCTTTACGAAGATCACCGCTAAGACCTCTGGCAGCAAAGTAGTCGACGATGGCACAACCCGGAGAAGGTAAGTTCAGCTTGCTTATACTGGAAGTCCATTAAATGCGCGGCCATGGTTTTGGCTGTTCTTAACATAATAAACTACTTTATCCCCTGGGGCTAGCAGTGTTCTAGTGCTGGGAGAAAGCTAATTTTGACTGGTCAAGCTATAAAGTGTGTATTCTGCTTAATTTATGGTCTCCACTTAAGAACATAGGACATTTTCTGTTGTTGGGCATGACCATAACAATCTGTAAAAACTGTTCAACGATTTTTCTGATTCTATAAGTGCTAGCTCTGCATGATTTGCTTATAATTGATAAATCATAACTTCATCTGTTAAGACTGTTATAGGCCTAAATGGTCCTAAATTTAGGGCCATTTCGGGTACCTCAAGCCTCCCATAATGGTCCCTATGTAGGAAAGATATGGTAACCCACACAATATGGTGATATCTGTCCCTAAGCCAGTGGCAGACCTGTAAAGGTAGCTACCAAAGCACTAAAAACAAATGGGGATTCCTTAGCACCTGTATTAGTAGAGATATGGGGTCCACCTAGAGGTTTTGGGCCCCTTTGTGTAAATCTATAATGATGCTTCTGTTCTAATGGCAAGTAGTAATAATTAACTCTCAGTGTGCATGCGAGAGAGGGTTATAGTTGTCATCCTGTCTGTCTGTCTGTCCGTCTGTCTGTCATGCTCTGATTTTGGAGATTACTGACAATTAACTGTTAATATAGGTATAAACTTACTCAGGACGAATATTTAAGACCTTTTATTGTGCTACTTTTTTTGAATTTAGAGAGAATTGTTGAGAAAACGTGAAGCTTTCAGTTTTTCGCAGGTACCAGCTTTTATGGGTAACACCTAGTCTGGTGTAGTCAGACCCACGTCTCACATGTCTGAGGTTGCCTATACAAGTCAGGATCCCAGAAGGGACAGGACGCGAGTTGAGCAGTCCGGGATCCTCTTGAGAGTCCCTTACATCAGTGGGCATATGAACAAGTGTCCGGAGGATCCTGACAGTCCCTCATATGAGTTGGCATATAAACGAGTGTTCAGAGGATCCGGACAGTCTGGGATCCTCTTGAGAGTCCCTAACATGAGTGGGCATATGAACAAGTGTCCGGAGGATCCTGACAGTCCGGGATCCTCCTGAGGTGTCTGGAGGATCCTGACAGTCCTGGATTCTCCTGAGAGTCCCTCATATGAGTTGGCATATAAACGAGTGTTCAGAGGATCCGGACAGTCTGGGATCCTCGTGAGTGTCTGGAGGATCCTGACAGTCCGGGATCCTCCTGAGAGTCCCTTACATGAGTGGGCATATGAACGAGTGTTCAGAGGATCCGGACAGTCCGGGATCCTCCTGAGTGTCTGAAGGATCATGACAGTACTCCTGAGGTGTCTGGAGGATCCTGACAGTCTGGGATCCTCCTGAGAGTCTCTTACCTCAGTGAGCTTAAGAACAAGTGTCCGGAGGATCCTGACAGTCAAGAATCCTCCTGAGAGTCCCTTACCTCTGTGAGCTTAAGAACAAGTGTCCGGATCCTCCTGAGAGTCCCTTACCTCAGTGAGCATCAGAACAAGTGTCCGGAGGATCATGAAAGTCCGGGATCCTCCTGAGAGTCTCTTACCTCAGTGAGCATCAGAACAAGTGTCCGGAGGTTCCTGACAGTCCGGGATCCTCCTGAGAGTCCCTTACCTCAGTGAGCATCAGAACAAGTGTCCGGAGAATACAGACAGTCAAGAATCCTCCTGAGAGTCCCTTACCTCTGTGAGCTTAAGAACAAGTGTCCGGATCCTCCTGAGAGTCCCTTACCTCAGTGAGCATCAGAACAAGTGTCCGGAGGATCATGACAGTCCGGGATCCTCCTGAGAGTCCCTTACCTCAGTGAGCATCAGAACAAGTGTCCGGAGGATCTTGACAGTCTGGGATCCTCCTGAGAGTCTCTTACCTCAGTGAGCTTAAGAACAAGTGTCTGGAGGATCCTGACAGTCCGGGATCCTCCTGAGAGTCCCTTACCTCAGTGAGCATCAAAACAAGTGTCCAGAGGATCCTGACAGTCCGGGATCCTCCTGAGAGTCCCTTACCTCTGTGAGCTTAAGAACAAGTGTCCAGAGGATACAGACAGTCCAGAATCCTCCTGAGAGTCACTTACCTCTGTGAGCTTAAGAACAAGTGTCCGGAGGATCCTGACAGTCCGGGATCCTCCTGAGAGTCCCTTACCTCAGTGAGCATAAGAACAAGTGTCCGGAGGATCCTGACAGTCCGGGATCCTCCTGAGAGTCCCTTACCTCAGTGAGCAACAGAACAAGTGTCCGGAGGATCCTGACAGTCCGGGATCCTCCTGAGAGTCCCTTACCTCAGTGAGCTTAAGAAGAAGTGTTTGGAGGATCCTGACAGTCCGGGATCCTCCTAAAAGTCCCTTACCTCAGTGAGCATCAGAACAAGTGTCCGGAGGATCCTGACAGTCCGGGATCCTCTTGAGAGTCCCTTACCTCAGTGAGCTTAAGAACAAGTGTCTGGAGGATCCTGACAGTCCGGGATCCTCCTGAGAGTCCCTTACCTCAGTGAGCATCAGAACAAGTGTCCGGAGGATCCTGACAGTCCGGGATCCTCTTGAGAGTCCCTTACCTCAGTGAGCTTAAGAACAAGTGTCTGGAGGATCCTGACAGTCCGGGATCCTCCTGAGAGTCCTTTATCTCAGTGAGCATCAGAACAAGTGTCCGGAGGATCCTGACAGTCCGGGATCCTCCTGAGAGCCCCTTACCTCAGTGAGCATCAGAACAAGTGTCTGGAGGATCCTGACAGTTTGGGATCCTCCTGAGAGTCTCTTACCTCAGTGAGCTTAAGAACAAGTGTCTGGAGGATCCTGACAGTCCGGCATCCTCCTGAGAGTCCCTTACCTCAGTGAGCATCAGAACAAGTGTCCAGAGGATCCTGACAGTCCGGGATCCTTCTGAGAGTCCCTTACCTCTGTGAGCTTAAGAACAAGTGTCCGGAGGATACAGACAGTCCAGAATCCTCCTGAGAGTCCCTTACCTCTGTGAGCGTAAGAACAAGTGTCCGGAGGATCCTGACAGTCCAGGATCCTCCTGAGAGTCCCTTACCTCAGTGAGCTTAAGAACAAGTGTCCGGAGGATACAGACAGTCAAGAATCCTCCTGAGAGTCCCTTACCTCTGTGAGCTTAAGAACAAGTGTCCGGAGGATACAGACAGTCCAGAATCCTCCTGAGAGTCCCTTACCTCTGTGAGCTTAAGAACAAGTTTTCGGAAGATCCTGACAGTCCGGGATCCTCCTGAGAGTCACTTACCTCAGTGAGCATAAGAACAAGTGTCCGGAGGATCCTGACAGTCCGAGATCCTCCTGAGAGGAGTCCCTTACCTCAGTGAGCATCAGAACAAGCAGAGCTCTCACCCTAAGAATTGCTTTTTCAGTATTACTGGTATGCTATTTCAGTATTTTGATGCGCATTTCAGTATTTCCCCCTTCATAATAAATAATAATAATTGACAGAAAGAGATGATACATGAGCTACCTATAGGATAAAATAATTATTGTTTTTGCTGTTCTTTGTTAATACGATAACTTGCATTCATTTCTCTGGTGCATGATTTTGCTTTGTCAAGGAAAGATGTTGGGAAATCCGTTTGGCTACAACATTGAAATGGTGAATTGAAGTGGACTCCAATCAAGGAAGAGATAGTCTCTGGGAGCAAACTTTCCCTAAAATCTGTTTTGATTCTCCTCACTAAGCTAAAAACTCTCTCACAGTCAGCATTGCTAGCTGGAATTGCAAGTAAATTGAGGGCTAAGGTAGAGAGATGCTGGTACTTCATATCACCCAGGACTGTTTTCATAGACTTGACATGAAGCCAGAAACTCACAGCATCATAAGCATTACCATCACTATCATGGCTAGAAATGTCACCATTTACAGCAAATTCTCTAAATTCCATCTTCACAGCCCCCAGGTCAAAATCAATAGCAAAGGTCTCACTAATCCCTTCAAAAGTTGATAAACTTAGATTCTGACACTCTGACGAAGCAAGAAGCTTCAATTATTGGAAATTTGTGACTTAAAATCAAATTTAGATATTAGTTTGTTTACAAATGCCTCATAAAATGACCTTACATGTTTATAGAAGTTATTAGCACTAAGTCCCTCATTTTCAATTGAATTTAGGAGAAAAGCAGTAGTGTCATCACCAATAAAAACATCCTCATCAGATAGCTGATTTATGGGATTTGAATAATCTATTTCTGTCAAATTGTGAGCTTTTGCTCGAATTACCGATGACTTGACAAAATAAGTAAGCACATTTTTTAGCAAACGCTCACTATGGGAGTGAAGCTTATGAATAGTAGCCATTTTGGTGCTTTGGAAATATATATTATATGTATCAAAAATAATAAGAGTATTATGAAGAAATAGCATCCACAACTTATTAAAAGGGTCACTGAGATTAGAATAATTTGTTCTTACTCTTCCAGCCTTTTCTACCTCAGGATGGCTTGTGAAGTAGGACAATAATGGATCCCACATTTCTATTGCACGATTAATACTACGCCGTAAAGAAAGCCACCTTGTATCACAATGTTTTAAAATTACTTTAAATTCCACATCACAAAATTCAGCATATTCTTTTAGTGATGCAATAATTTTAACGCTATTATGAAAATGGTAATATATATCAACTAAAATTTCATCAATTTTTATCGGGAGAGCTTTAACCGCAGACTTCACACAGAGACTAACCACATGGCATATGCAGTGGATATCTAGAACTTTGGGCTGCTCTTGCCGAATTTTGGCTGATACACCATTCCGCACCCCTTTCATCACATTGCAGGTATCAGAAGCAAAACTCACAAGGTTTGAAAATTCTAACCCATATTTCACCAACACATCCTTAATGGCTTCGAAAATATCAACTGCAGTCATGCCAGTAATACCCACTGTGTGAAGATGCCTTGTTGCAATAGACGAATGTTCACATTCAAAAGTCCTAATTAAGATAGTAAGAAGTTTTACAGAGTCACCTTTTTCATTGGACTCATCACACATTAAACTATATGGGACATTCCGAAAATTTTCAACAATAGACTTCTTGTGATATGGATCAAGAGCCTCACATATAATAGCTCGTGTTTTAGTGCATTTGCACGAGAAATCAGATGCTATCTTGGAATCAGGGAACATTGTCGCAAATAATGAAGACAGATGATTAGCAGTTAGAAATGAGATATTATGCATGGCAATAAAATTTGACATGATAACTTCTGCTGTGGTAACCTTACGAATGTGTGACAGCTCTGAGGGTTGACCAAGCATGCCTGCTATACTCTTAGTGCTATTGCTATCCTTGAATCTCTGCTGATGTGTAGGCCCTCTAGCATGACGTGTTATATCATTGAAGCCTCCATGGGCTACACTAAAATCAGACTTGCACAATTTACAATGAGCATATTGGTCACCCTTAGAACTTGCTATGATACCATCTGGGAGCTTCCAAGAGGATTTGAACTTCCCTCCAGCTTGACACTTCTTCTTTACAGCATCCATAGCAAATAATTAAATAATTTCTAATTAACGCCCATCCCCGTAAAACTAGCTCCATTTCCGTAGTCCGTAATCTGAAAGCAATATCAGTATAAATTACGGATGAATCCGTAGAGTTGAGAGCTCTGACAAGTGTCCGGAGGATCCTGACAGTCCGGGATCCTCCTGAGAGTCCCTTACCTCAGTGAGCTTAAGAAGAAGTGTCTGGAGGATCCTGACAGTCCCTGATCCTCCTGAGAGTCCCTTACCTCAGTGAGCATCAGAACAAGTGTCCGGAGGATCCTGACAGTCCGGGATCCTCTTGAGAGTCCCTTACCTCAGTGAGCTTAAGAACAAGTGTCTGGAGGATCCTGACAGTCCGGGATCCTCCTGAGAGTCCCTTACCTCAGTGAGCATCAGAACGAGTGTCCAGAGGAACCTGACAGTCCGGGATCCTCCTGAGAGTCCCTTACCTCTGTGAGCTTAAGAACAAGTGTCCGGAGGATCCTGACAGTCCGGGATCCTCCTGAGAGTCTCTTATCTCAGTGAGCATCAGAACAAGTGTCCGGAGGATCCTGACAGTCCGGGATCCTCCTGAGAGCCCCTTACCTCAGTGAGCATCAGAACAAGTGTCTGGAGGATCCTGATTGTGTGGTATCCTCATGACCTCAGTATGTACAATATGAAATGCCCAAATTATTCTGACAGTTTTCCATTGGAGAGTTTTTTTTTTATCCTCATTGAATGATTATACACACACGCACAGATTATGTTGTTCCATTTTTGAGCACTATAGTAAAGCATAATCATAATTTGTTCAGAAAAAAATATTAATTTTTTGTATTATGCCGCCTATTGTGTAAGTCACAAATGTATAAAATAAAAAATAAAAAGTTATATTTGTTTATGTGTCTTGTCATTATTGAGTAACGTGGAAGCCATGAAAATGTTTGCTCACATATTTCAGTATCCACCTGTAACAATGTAAGGATATGTACACAAAATCTAATAAGTATGCATGATACTTGAAGCACCTACCCCTTCTAATTCTTTGAAGTTGTATGGGTTACAATGCTCCTTGCACCAAGGATCAATGTGACCTTTGAAATGCATTTTGTCAATTACTATTGCCATGTCAGCAATTCTTTGGGATGTAGGCGTGGCAGAGCGCCTTGTCTCATTTTGCGCATATTTTTTGAGATGGCGCCCATCATCATATATTAAATATTCTGTAAGAACAGATAAAATATAGCATTCATAATCAGTTTTTCACTTGTTATATGTGACTTACTTAGTTGAGTAGTGTTTTCCTGGTGTTCCTGTAAAAGCCCGTGAATGGTGCCATATACTTGACCCTTGCCCTCTGATAGGAACAGCTCTGAGAGAACTGTAATTGTGCCACAGGGCCAAACTCCTGCCAGAATACCTTCTTCTTTTTTTCAAGCGCAGGTAACATACACACATATATATATATACTAAATCAAGATTCAGTGGGATGGGGGAGGAAGATCAGATTCTCCCTCAAACTTTTCAACACACCCCCCTCCCAATCTAGCATTTGCATGTGTGTATGTGAGCATGTGCAATATATAGTATAGCATTTAGCTAATATAATTTCATGCTACCTCATAGAGCGTGTGCACGATGTACGAACCTGCAGTTCGACTGTGAAGCTTTTGTTTGTCCTTCTCTGTCCGACACTGAAGTTCCTGGCTGTCGCTATCCGCTACAAATACACTACAGATCAAAAGTTAAAATTACAATTAATCTCTGTATTGTCAACAACCAGCTTACCAATCACTGTCCTTCACTATTGGTCTGTGAGAAGGATTGGTTGAGCCTTCATTACTGTCAACAGTGAGTGTGTGAGATATCCCTCTCACACCAGACGTGTACAGATAGTCATTGACTGTCTGTTAAGCTCCAGATTCAAATTCTCTGATCAGAGATGGTGAAAGCTCTTCCTCAGGCCTACTATTAGCGAGTGATAGCACGGGTAACTTGTGCTATTAGGGATTAACAACACTCGTAAAGCAATTGAAATAAAACTCGGCTTCGCCTTGTGCTATTTCAATTGCGTTACTCATACTATTAATCCCAAATAGCACGGTTACCCGTGCTAGTACTCATACAAACACTTTTTTTAGAAGATACAACTGAATTGTTTAAATTAGATTAGTGTATTTTATTGAAAATGAAGGGAGGCATAAATTCTGGCTCATTAAATAAATTACTTAATTAGGTCCTTAGTCCTCCATAAATTATTTTCTAGATGCTTAAATATATATTTCTGACTTCCTATGATGGGATAATTTATGTACCTATACACCACAATAAATAACATGTGCTAAAATTGGTATAGTGTTACTTCCATTACTAATAGGGCTATAAGAGAATAGACAATAATTCGCAGTAAGGGCTGAGCAGCAATTAGAGTTGCACAATATATGCAAGAGCTAGAATGAAGTCCATTCACATTTAATGAGAATATTACAATATCACACCCTTCAATCAGTCATACTGCTGTTATGGGAAGCTTGACAGCACAAGAGCTGAAACAGCTTAGAAAAGGGAATTAGCCCAATTGTACAACCACAACCAATAGCTTCTAGCTTACTAACTGCAACTACCATCCACAAATTGTACCTCTGAAGGAAGCCCTTTTCCTAGCTCATCCCATATATGGCAGAAGCATGAGTGGTTGTATTGAGAATGTGAATGAAGTGTGTTCATTAATTAGCATCATTGTTTATAAATAAAGCTATGTGGGCTAGCTTGTTTGCCACTCATGCCAAATCACCAAGTACAAATATATACTAAAATACCTCATAAAAAGTAGAGTTTCTGGTTGTCTTCTTTCTAAGCAGCATTTCCACTATTTTAGAAGTAGACCCAATGCCGGTATTGTCCATGACTCGTGGTTTGTGGAACTTGCAATATTTACTCTGCTGCTCTGGTGCTTGTAAGCAGCCAGTTTTGATGGATCCAGGAAGACCTTTATATTCGATGTATCCCAGCACCCTCAGCAGCACATACTGGTCGGTTATTTTTTTGATTCCCATCCAACACTAGAACACTTCCACAACCCTTGACATTGCATTGATGCGCTGCAAGAAACATTCACATGTACACCCGTATTATACAACAATATCTCCACTGCTTTTATTCCTTTCACTCGCAATATCACACTGATATCATAACTCATGTAGTAATTATTATAGGCACACACACACATACAATGTATAAATATTACATACCTGTGTAGAGTCTACAAAATGCTAAATGGTAAGCGGGAATTATGTCCATAATCATTCTATCCAGGTCATCTGTTTGGAGTGGAATGTGCCTTAGATCATTTGCATACCACTGATATAAATTCATTAACGCAAACGTAAGATGAGCTTTCTCCAGCCGTCTCCGGTCTAGTCTCATACAGTCCATGATAGCTGTTAGAAGTAATCACAATCAATAGATCAAAGAAGTAATTGCATTACATACCTGGCAGGTACTCCTTGGCAGTGAGCAATCATACCCTCATACTTGTGGAAGCAGTTATAGATGTCACTTTTCTGTTTGTAACTGATCTATATAAATACGTATATATATATATATATATATATATATATTAATTCCATAGCCAAGTCATTTTTCAATACAAGTAAGGTGTGATTATTTTGAAATACCACAGAAGTGGAAACTGAAATAATGATCTGATTGGCACGGCGATCTTTTCGTGACCTTGCCGCACTTTTACCCGCTAGGTGATGTCATGAAATTCCAGGGAAATGCTATTTAGCAATGATAAGAAAATAATGAATAATAATGAAAAATTTTCTTTGACAGCCAAATATACTACAAGATTATGGTTTTCTTAATTGCAGAAATGAACTGTTATCTTTGGCTATAGTATTAACATATGATAGCACGGAAAACTGGTATTCGGATAAATAGCACTCGTGCGACGAGAAATTTCACTCGGCTTTGCCTCGTGAAAAATTTCTCACTTCACTTATACTGTTATCCCGTATACCATAGTTTTCCATGCTATTATATCTATATATATAAATATAAATATTAAAAAAAAACATTCATAGTTCAGTGTTCAATGTGTGAACTGGGATACATAAGAGTTGTGCACAAAGCAGATGTGAATACATTATGATAACTATTTTCTACTAATACAGACTACATTTGCAAATCCATTTAACTCAACGAATTTAATTATGTTATTAATGCTAAGTAAATCTTGATAATTACAAACATTATGGCTAAACACAATCAAACTAGAATTTAAAAACACACTTTAAGGTATTTGAAATGGTGTTTTCACGTGTTTTACCACACGCCGTATTTGATCCCATCACATGCCGTATGTTGCCGTGTAAGTGCCATGTATTTTTCAACTGATCCCCAAACGTTACATTATTAACACTCAATTGGCTTTGTTTCTTAGCATTATAAACTCTTTAAACTATGTCATACAACACTGATTTACTATTTTAAATGAAGCAACAAAGGTGCGAACCCTATAATCTCCATCCAAAAGAACAAGCAATCTGTTAGCTATTTTAATCCATCAATTTCGCTCGAGGAAAAAATTGGTATATGGAAATTCTGTCTTCATAAGAGAAGAAGCTAAACAGGCCAGAAACACTCACCGGTATACATTTTCAATGCGAAACATCACTTCTTTCAACTCTGTTAACTTCCCTGAGCATAAAGCAAACTACGTATACTATGGGCTGCAAGAAATTATTTGCTAATGTGATTATTATGTGATGCTAGGGGGCATTACCAACAAAAGCTGGTTCCTACCGCGGAGCTGAAAGCTTCGCGTTTTCTCAACAATTAGCCCAAAATAAAAAAATTAAAAAAGTAGCACAATGAAAGGTCCTAAATCTTTGTTTTGAGTAAGTTCATACCTAAATCAACTATTAATTGTCAGTAATCTCCAAAATCAGAGCGTGACAGACAGACAAACAGACAGACAGGACGACTACTATAACCCTCTTGCGCATGCACGCTGAGGGTTAATGAATAAGAGAAAATAGGTTCTTTTGCCATTATGCTCAATGCCAGTACTTAGCAATTCACATGTAATGTACAGCACTTACTTTAGTGGTCTATTACTATGTATAAAGCATAATGTATGTACCTGGCCAATGAGGAGTTCTGCATCAAATATTTTCAAAACGTCCAATTCAAATGCAGTCTCTTTGGTCACCATAAGGTACTTAAGTTGGCAGCTATCATCATCATGTACAACGACGTCACCTGACAAGTCACAAATACGTATGAGCTCGTACACATATACACATAGCTTTTTTTAATACAAACTATATTTTAACTGGTGCAGCATAAATGTGTATTAGCAGATCTTAATATCACACAAATGCTAGAATGTTCAGAGTGACAAATTAGGTCACAGAATTAAATAGAGGCAAATAGCCAATCGTATATTAAGAAAATGGCATTGTTACTCGGATAGAAGGTTAATGCTAATGTTAAAATAGGAATTACTCACCTAATGAATAGTATCCATAATGCTGTATAAATGCAGCTATTTCTTGAACATACTTTGCGGAAATGCAGAGATGGTAGTGTTCCAGAAGACTCTGTGTACAACACTAGCTTTCTAGAATGATCGCCTCGAGTGACTAGATTTGCCCCACAAGATCAGCATTTCTTCTGATATCATCAGGACAACACCAACTGATTCCTTGCAAATTTTTTGAAGTAACTCCTCATCAGTGGCAAACGCTTCTTGGTATAAATATTTAATATTCTGCACAGCCGTTTGTATTTCAGGTATAGTAGCATCTGTCCCAGCGAATTCCTTTATTGTCTTCCAATAATTTGGCATATCCTTAGGAAGATGATGCACCGGAAAACGGATTTTTCTTAGTGCAACAACACTGAAAATATTCCTACCAACTGCATCCATCTTTACTTATTTGATTCAACTGTAAGTTAGACTGTCAAGCAGGAGATTAAGAATATGTGTGGAGATAACTTAGTAGGGCCAGGGCTATCACACTTGTATTGTGAGTCTTTGTGTGGCAAGGGTTTTCTCATGATCATGCCAATGGGATGTGTTATAAAGGGTTTAACTGCTTCCCGCAAGACCTGAGTATGACTTGAGTCCAGCTGGTGAGAATGAAACTCTATGGGGAGCAAGAGTTAGGGCCAGGGCTATCAAGCTTGTATTCCCAGAAGAATAGAAGGGAATAGAAGCCCTCCATAAAGGGTGTGCAAATAGTGGGTTTGGCTACTTCAAGAAAGGCCTGTGGAAAGCAGGCAGGAAGTAGAGCAGATATAAACTTCATTAGGTCTGGTGTGGCTGTGAGCAGAGCTATTCAGTGAATAGGTGTTAAATGTTAATAATCCTCTTTGAGCATGAATGCAAGTTCAATGGAAGTCCAAAAAGGAGTCTACTGAGCATGCTCACACATAAAGAGATGCTCATGAAGAAATAATATATATAATACCTTTTACAGTAGGCATTTTAGAGTAAAAATCTTCACAGATGGCTTCTATTAGTCAGACTAAGGCTCGGTTAGCTGCATGCTGGAAAAGTGACATTGATTGGACTCTTTATCCTCAGAAACTAAGAGAGGTAATGATGTACTACCTTACTGTTTTATCACAACTTTATTGCTGCATTCTGACACAGGGATGCTCGGCAATTGGACAAACACTCGGTGTTCCAGCAACTGCAGTTTTAGTTGGATTAATTTCTTTAGCTAGTTTTGTGCTAGCTCACTCAGATGTTAGATGCACAGGAACACGTTGGACAGAGCCTATCATTGTGTGGTTAGCTGTAGCAACGCCCACAGGATCTGGTAAATCTACACTCTATAAGTTCCTTTTTAATCTCCTCCAAAACCTTCGAAAAAAATGTGGAAGAAAGGAGTCTCATCCTACCTGGAACCTGGAGGAAGCAACATTTGAAAAAAATGGGTGTACTTATGGCAGAAAATGACGGACGACTTCTTGGGCTATATGATGAACTCAGTTCTTTCTTAACAGGGATAAATCTGTACAATTCCAAAGGCCTGAGTGAATCTCACGACATTCATAAGTTTTTACAATTGTATAACGGCCATCAATGGAAGCGTAGAACAGGTAAGTTTATTTTCTCTTATAAAATAGCTACCACATATTGTACCTAATCAATTTTTAGTTACAGGTCAGGCCAATTTTTCTATGGACAGAACTTCTCTAATAATTGGTGGCTTTACGCAGCCTGGTGTAGCACGGGCTATCATTGAAGCTCAAGGAGGTTCACAGAAAGGATTCTGGAGGTTTATGTGGGTATTTCCAAAACCCATATTTGGCCATTTGGATACACTACAACGACCAATGATCAGGACTTGAGCAAACTAATGGGTTAGTACACTCTATATATATCATCTATAATGAAATAACCTATACGCTAACTAACAGAAGAAGTAATAATGGAACTTTTAGAGAAGCTTTGGCTAGAACGAGGTGGTGACAAACCAATTCACAGGACATGGGACCTTCAGCCTCAGTCCGGTGGCTTTGACAAAGCATATGATAAGATCTAAGATGAGCTGGAAAATGAGTGTGGCGCTGATGACTTCTTAACTGGTACATTACTATTATTATTTTATTATTGTATTCATTTTTTTTTTATTATTGTTGCAAAAGACTCTTGGATAAATCAAAGGCCAAACAATGAGAGTTGCCACTGTGCTGCATTTATTGTTTGGTGTAGACCATGAGTACACTATTTCTTCAACTATCACTGATGCAGCAGTTAAGGCTGCATTGGACATTGTGCGGGTGTGTAATGAACAAAAAAAATAATAGCAGGAAGGCTTGGTACTGCCCAATCCATTGCAGTCCTAACATGTAAGAGTAATGTATTATTGATCAGTAAGTATAAAATTGTTTTCTTAATATCTATTCAGCTCCTGGTGGACGAAAAAGTGACACTGAGATAGCAAGGCACATTTAAAAAATTCCGGGCAAATTTTTAGATTCAGTGTCTTGCTGGACAAAATTTTTTTTAGATCTTTTGATCACAAAGAGGGTGTTCTGCGAGGCTTTAAAAAGCTAGAAGAAGACGAACTTGGAAACTTGGTTGTTAAACAGGGACGAACCAGTGCAAGTAGGGTAAGATATAGAACTATTGCAAACTTGTCGGAAAATACCACACTTCATATGCACTTGTAGTCATCAGTTTCGAAAGAGACCAGTGCCAGCGGAAAAAGACGATGTTAGCGAACTAGCGGTCAAACTGTCAAGATATGATGTTTCAGTACCCCAGTACATCAATGCTATTGATGTGACTGACATGCCATGGTAAGACTGTTATCCTCTTAGTGGGCCTGCATTATAGAGGCAATTGTTATTGATCACTGTTTTGTTGTTGTCTGCTACAGGGAAGTCCAGGACCATTAATAATCATGAACATTAATAATAAGCAATTACATTATTACATTGATTATATTGTTTAATTAAAAAAATATTTTTCCCTATACATCATCAATATTACAAACTTTCGATATACTAATCTGTGCACAAACCTTAATTATAGCATACACCGTTTTATAATAACATTCACACACATACACATACATAGAGGCTAGTAAACTTGTCAAAGCTTACCACTTCTAGCAAAAATGTTTAAACAACCCCGATAATAGATTTATATTATATTATAAAAAAGGAGCTAAAGAAGGAAGAGTATAGTATAATGAATATATACATTGCATGTTGATTTAAATGCTTATCAAAAAAAATATTCTCCCCATTACTGTTTTTAAGCCAAACTATTAGGTTTAGCAATATGCTGTAATGAAGCATACTTGCTATATACAATCTTATCCAATAAAATTCGTGCCATTTTTATTAAATAAAAATACCTATAATTTTCTATGAAGTAGTATATTCAGCTGTTGAAGGTGTCATTAAATTTGAAGCAATAAAGCTTGCCCTGTAAAGTTACTCATTTTATCACCCTTAAACATGTGCTAATAACACACCTCATGTAACCAACTGACAGCAAAAAATACATGTTCATATGCTCACTAAAGTAAGAGACTCTCAGGAAAATCCCGGACAGTCAGGATGCTCCGGACACTTGTTTTGATGCTCACTGAAGTAAGGGACTCTCAGGAGGATCCCGGACTGTCAGGATCCTCCGGACACTTGTTCTTATGCTCACTGAGGTAGGGACTCTCAGGAGGATCCCGGACAGTCAGGATCCTCCGGACACTTGTTCTGATGCTCACTGAAGTAAGGGAATCTCAGGAGGATTCTGGACTGTCTGTATCCTCTGGACACTTGTTCTTAAGCTCACAGAGGTAAGGGACTCTCAGGAGGATCCCGGACTGTCAGGATCCTCTGGACACTTGTTCTGATGCTCACTGAGGTAAGGGACTCTCAGGAGGATCCCGGACTGTCAGGATCCTCCAGACACTTGTTCTTAAGCTCACTGAGGTAAGGGACTCTCAGGAGGATCCCGGACTGTCAGGATTCTCTGGACACTTGTTCTGATGCTCACTGAGGTAAGGGACTCTCAGGAGGATCCCGGACTGTCAGGATCCTCCGGACACTTGTTCTTAAACTCAGAGGGGTAAGGAACTCTCAGGAGGATCCCGAACTGTCAGGATCCTCCGGACACTTGTTCTGATGCTCACTGAAGTAAGGGACTCTCAGGAGGATCCCGGACTGTCAGGATCCTTAGGAAGGATCCTGCTTATATAGGCAACCTCGGACATCCCTCACCCACGTAACGTGCAAAGCGCGCGGAGGGTCTGCGGACATGGTCGTACCAAATTTGTTCTGGAGGAATGTGGAAATGGTGAGTACCCCACCTACTTTATACTTAAATTTCTACCGCAAATAGCCATGATTGCTAAACCTAGCAGTGGAAAGGGTGGCTGACACGCACAGGAATTTCTATTTGTGGTTGAGGAGGGCTATTCCGGTAATTTGCTAATGGTAATTGACAGCCGTAATATATGTGCGGCAAAATAAATTTGGTATGGTCATGTCCCCAGACCCATTCCCAGTGTAGCGGTTTGGTAAAGGGTCTGGCTATGCTGGACTAGGTAGCACCCCCTAGCATGATGTCATAATTACATGAGTAATTAATTTCTTGCAGTAAGTGGTTTAGTTTACTTTATGCTCAATTGATGCCTCATTAAAATAGCTAACAGATTGCTTGTTCTATTGGTAGATTATATCATAATAGCTAGGCATTGTTTAATAGCGCTGAGGGTTCGCACCTTTGGTGCTTCATTCATGTAGTAGTTAAATTTGCATGTAGTAGTTTGATATACGAATTTAGGAACCAATGTTAGCATGGTAAGATTCTTTGTTAATTATACTTTTGATTTTGTGATCAGTTAAATTGGTCCAAACCATAATCTGAATGCTCTGACAAGTTTTTTACACCCATGTAATTATCTAAATGATCATGCACTTTATGTCTGGATAAGCATGCAGACCTAAATTTCTGGTGTAAGAGTGATATTGGGACCCCACACGATATGAAGAGACCCTTCTCTAATTAATAAATCTATAGCATTTTGGGGGTACCTGATACTCCAGTATTTAAAGCACATTCTCAGCTATTCTAAGACCCACTCTAAGCTCGCAAACTTGTGGTAATTTCAGATATGGTTGCAGTTTTAATCTTGAATTGTTCTTGCCACATTCATGATTTTATAACGTGGATCTAGAATAACAGCATATTAAACAAAAAAACTGATCATTGTAATAATAAAATATATTACAGTCAGATCGGGGGGGGGGGGGGTCCCAATATCTCTCCTACACCAGAAAGTTTGATGTGCTTATCTAGACATAAAGTGCACGATGATTTAGATCTTTATAATATGGGTATAAAAATTTTTGCCAGACTTTCAGATTACGGTTGGACCAATTTAATTGATAGCAATATTGAAAAGTATCACCAGAGAATCTTACCACACTATTATTGATTTCCTAAATGTGAGTTTAGTGAAAAACAAAATGTGCAGTCTGGAAATTATTGCAGTTTTGATGTATCCTCAAATCATTACAAGGCTTTCAGAGAATTTTTGTCACTCCAGTGTGCTTGCCTGGACGTTAGGATGGTCAAAAGATTATGAGTGATAATGCTTTCAAATAATATTATAGTGTTATAGTAGCAACAAGCAAATGAGGGAAATATCACATGAAGAGTCATATTAATAGTCGTAATGAGTTTATTTGTTACGATTGAAACAGATTTACTTCAATAGATTTTGTGTAGTTGAAAAATAATTTTAATGTGAAGATTATTTGCATGGAACCAGTATAGTGTTGTGATATTTACCAATTTCTACTCTTCTAGGTTTTGGTCTGTTTTTGTTTTAACCCTGTACCATTTGTACTGTACACACGGAAACACCAAAAGTATGAACCCTCAGCACTATTATACACTAAGTATAGCTATCATAGAATCATTTCTGAAACCGAAACAATAATCTATTAGGCTGGTAAAGTATCTATATAGCTCATTCCATGACAATAATAGGTGCAAATGCTGTCTTCATATTAGAATCTGAACATTCAAGTGATACTCACCTGTAGTTTTTATGTGAAACTATATTTCCAGTACTTTAACTACTTAGCATTAGGCAAAACTGTGTGGTTATTATTTGCTGATGTGGTTACAATGGCTTCAGGTTTTGTCTTTTTGTTTTCAAAAATTAGCTCAAAATAAATAAGTATCATAATAATGCATGTTGTCCAGCTTTGCTATCAACTGTCTGTGGGTATTCCTGGGAGGCCACACCCACTTATATAGGTGTTTACTATAGTCATTGTCAAATGAACCAAAAATAGCCAAAAACATGCATTTGTGACAGCATTGGGCACGGCGGGGTGTCCCCCGAGCAACAAGGGACGGTAAAGCCCCCCCCCCCCCATTTTGTGTGTAGTACCAGTCATGTGACTACAAACATAAAAGGCTAGCATGACTATTCAACCACAAGGAGGGGTTCCCTGGAGTGAATGTTACGAATTTAATATATACCAAAATTTTGATTGGACATCATGGACTTTTGTATTGTCCTCCCATGGGACGATCGACAGCATTGGTCAACACTCTATATTCAGGCGAGGTACTTCTAGTAAAGGAGAATAGAATTCAACAATTTAGACAGTTACTCCTTTATAATTAAAAAAAAAAGTTTTGAGCATAACATCAAGCAGACTAGGCTATAGCTAACTACACTGCTTATTGTAAAAAAAATACTTTTCCGTGACTGTTAATTTGAAGAAGACCAGTACTGCAAAGCCACACACTATAGCTAGAAGGTCCATTATAGAGTATTTATCACTTTCTACCCAATTATTTCCGGCACTGCCACTATAACATGCAGTCAGTACCACTGAGACTGGCAATAAAATATTTCAAATATTTCTTAATGCTGATATTGAAATGGAAAGATTTAAGCTTGCCGTAGAAGAAGAATAAACACCTGTGTTGTATGTTTTCAGCAACTATTAAAACACTTCTACAAGATATTTTGTTCATCACAATTATCAAGTTCTGACTGTTCATAAAAACTGGATTGAAACTTACTCGCCTAAAGGGGTCTGGAAAAAGCAAAGGAAAAATGTCAAAAAATCTTAGTTGTCACCGGGGATTCGAACCCAGGACCACTGAGCTATGACAACCCACGACTTCCAAGGCCCTCACATTTTACCTTTATACTGTTGAGTAGTACCACTTGCTGCAGCCTCGTGCTCAACAGACCACCAATTAAAATGAAATGTTTAAATATTATGTTAGTGACTATTATTCATTTATACCTCACCTGATACGTTTCATCTTTACAACACTTTTTTGTTATAATTTCTGGAATTTCTTTTTACTAAGGCATGAACAGAAACTAGAGCAGATTAAGATAGATATTATGTGAGATAGGTGTCAAAGACACTGAAGAATGTACTTAATATAACCTTTTGGGATAAATATATGTCTTGCCATTCTCCAAGAAGCGAAAACTATTACTATTTAATTTTTATATACACTTCATTTGATAGATCCAATTGTACACAGTGAAACAACTTATGATGAAGGGGTATCTTACAGAGATCACAAGCCATCAAAGGCAATTCATTCAACTTATAAAACAGAAGCTCAAAGAAATATTTGTGAGTTGATTCTTTAGAATGATTGGTATTGGTTATGTTTTTGACAAATACATATCAATAATACATAATACATTGTCTTGTGGTATCAATTTTCACTAATTTGTAGCTATTCAGCAACACAAGCCTGGGTTGAGAGCACTACAACAAAAGCCAATGTGTCATAATACAAGTATGTGTGCATTATGAGCTGTTCTGTACTTGTATTAATGTGATTTTGGTTGCCAATAGGTAATCTTGAAATCGATGTTAGTCCGTCCACGCATGAGGTGAATATCTTTTTTGAAGAAGGTAATTAAAAATATTTCTGTGGTGACTGCATGTAACATACAGCAACTATCTTATTCCTTGTAGTTTTACTTCAGATATTACATAGAATAAAACGATTTCTCACTGCATCTGGATTGGTAGTTGCTTTTACTAACAAAATCTGCCCAAGGGCTGACCATGAGCTTCAAAATATCGAGAAATCAGCTCAAAAGATTTCCTCTGCTTTTAGTAATCTTGGTTATGCATCCTGCATTTTCCATGAATGTGCTAAAGCAAAATGTGTGGCTGTGTTCAAGGCATTGTCTGAGCGAATTGATTTCCCTAGCTCATACAAGATGCTGTTTACCTACTTTGCTGGACATGGGAAGAAGAATTATATTGGTCTGCAAGATGGCTATATTTCGATTAACACTATAAAAGAATTGTTTGAATCTGGCAGTGATCAAATTCGTCATATTCCAAAGGTATTGTTTTTAGATTGTTCCAGCGTATTAGAAACAAATGAACCGATACGTCCTTCAGTTGAGAATCTATTGATTGTCAATTGTGCAAGACAGCACCACAGGACTTATTTTTTGAACAAGGAAGGCATGGGAGTTGGTACTTCGGAGTTTCTGAATGCCCTTTGCACAAGAAATAACTGCAGCTTTACTGACATAGTTACTCAATTTATATCAGGTGTCAAGAAGAAGTATAGGGAAATTATGCAGTCTGGAATTGATTTCCCTGAAGACGACTATTCTTCTTTATGGCCCGATTATGAAGGATCTTTGGATCAAGTTGTAAATTTGTATCATGAAAGATTGATTGGATGTAAGTTTATAAACTTTATGCATATAAACGCTGAGAAGTTTTAATATATTTTGTACCTTAATCAGTAGGAATACAACTTCAAATCAATATAATATTTCTAATTTTTTTAGTGCGTCCAACAGATGTGATTCTTGATCCAACTATATTGAAGTTAACATTTCAGAAGCCTCCCCAAATGGGTCATCCAGGTTTCTGTCTCTTCTACATTGAAACCAAATCTCAGGAATCAGCCAATTGGGACAAAGAGGTAACAGGTGAGTTATGGATGTGTGTGATGACATAGTTGGTGGTCGCAGTTCAAATCCTGACTTAGACATATCTTTTTTCTCGGCCTTATATTTTTTCTTATGACTATAGAGCAGGTATCTTAACACTTTTCCCATTCAGAAAATGGCAGCACTTTACCAACTCTGCTGAGTTCCTGAATTATTTATGAATACACACTGTCGGTCACCATCATTGTTATTGACACACAAGCATATTATTGGATAGATAATGGTCCACAAATTATATTATGCTCCATAAATAAAAAATGCAACTCATCCAATAATATTTCAATCATTCAACAGCTCTCTTAACCAAGATTTATTTTTATTTGAAATATTATGATTTAATAGCTTCATTCACTTCTGTGTGGCACTATAAAATAACTAATGAATGAAAAGAACTCTCACCCTTATTTTTGTTCACCAATGTATGTATATCAGCTATATTTCTCTAGTGAGTGAATTGTGTGTCATATGTGTTTAGAATTAGATTCACTAGAATATGAATTCAGTGTTGAGCAAGTTGAAGGAAAGTTAATTCGAGTTGGATCTACTTGTGAGATATTTCACGAGAAAGTAGATATTCCTAGTGATGATGAAGTCTTCTATAAATTCAGTAAGAGTTAGTTGATACTTTTTTGAATAGGTACTTACTTCTTAGTTTCATTTAATAAGTTTGTCTTAATGATATTTATGTTAAAGCTGGTACAAGTATATTCATCTGATCACTTTACTTAGCTTCTGTCGTTTGATTACATAATATTTATGTTTTTGTATACCATATACAATGTAAATTTACTTGTCGTATATAATATATATTTTGGCTCTACACTCTTTTAAGACTACAATGATATATACATGCTAATTGATGGGTACAATATATTTACGTCACAAGTTACAAGTAATTATTAACACACTTTTAAGTCTATTACTTTAAAAGTAAATTGTGTTTAGTGTTAGCCAGAAGTAAGCAAACTATTGTATGATTATTATATGACTGTATTAAGTAGCTAAGTTTTAAAGAAATTCTCCATGGAACACATTAAAAAAATGGCGGTAAATTTGAATAACTTCATAGAAATTCATAATTGTTAGGTATATTCAATAGAATAATAATATTTAGCTAATGGTTTTCATAATATATCGAAAGTTATAACTTTAGAAGAGCATTCATCAGTGAAAGATAAATAACCTTTCAAATTATATTAAAATGGCTCTCTTTTTAAACCAACATGTTTGAAATTAATAAAATCTAATTTTGAGAATTTCACCACTTAAATTGTCAAGTTGAAGATTGGTACACTAATATTATTAGTTACACTTCCATACCTTAGCAGAATCTTGTGCTTATCTAATACTTTTTCCAATTGTAGTGAATATGTACAATGAATCAATTATTTATATCACTGGTCAGATTGTGACAGTAGTTACTAAGAACCTTAAAAATATGAAATTAGAAGTGCTTTGTTGCCGTTTTACAAATTTATTGCCACAATATATTTCCTAAATTTTGTGTACAGGACTCAGAGTAAAAAATTTAACATATGTAATCTAAGCAAAAATTGGTTACTGGTTATTCATTCAACCATTAATTTAATGTGTATTAAAGGTGACATAAAACCCAGCAATGTTCAGATGAAGCCCATACCGAATGGCCAAACACAGATCACTTGCACTACGCCGAAGAATATGTACTTGTTTCATAAAAGTGCCTGTACCATAAAAATTGGAAGAAGAAGACTACATTCTGGTTTAGAGTGGGAAGTTATCAAGGAATTTAATAATTCCGAAGATATGTCATATTCTGTGTCTTCAGACGAAGCCAATCGCTATGATTATGCAGTTTGCTACTGTGTGGGTGATCGATCGAGTGACTGGGTGCCGGCTGAAAGACTGAATCTAGACCAACCTCACAGTGAGACAAAATTTGTCATTATACATACATAATACATATTACATGAGTCAGAGTGTGATATGGCGAAACATTTGAGTAAAAATAAAGCCTGAGAGTAAATGTCTCGTCATATTACTCTGCTGAGTGGTTTATCTTATTCTAGCTAGATATCTTCACTGCTGTAGTTTGTATTGGCAACTCATGGTGTAAAATTGGCTATACCCCACACTCCTAGCTGAAACCCATCCTCACTCCTAGCTGAAGCCCATCCTCCCTCCTGTGAGTAAGGAAGTTACTATAGCTACTATGGTAATGAGCGTTGCAGTAGCTTGAAATAACTGACAGCAAATTATTTCACGGTCACATACCTAAAGATAACATTGAAGATATCAAGTGTGAAATAAGAATTATATATTGACATACATGTGGTATAGTAGTACTAAAATTGACTACATTTTGGTACTGACATTTTGGCCTTGCAAAAAAGCTAGCTTTGAAGCTAATCTAAATGCTGAAACTATTGTGTACTTTGTCAACTGTTAAACAATGTATAGTGGACAATGAGAACCAGTGAAAGATCACACTAGCTAATTCACTTCTACACTTAATTGTTAGCAAACTTTGACTTAAGTACTACACTGGCTTGAAGAAAACAGAAGCTTAAACATTGTAAAAATCTAGGGAGTTTGTAATCTTGACCCAGGCATTTTTGTGTTTGCTTGGTGATTAGCCCTGTCCCACACTCCACAAAACAGAATCTTTTGTTAGCTATCCATCATATAATTTCATGTGTTCATATAATCCTTCCTAATTATTAAAAATAATGACTAGGCCAGCTTGCTTGCCATTATGGAAACCCTTATTTGTTATAGACTTTTGAAACTATCAGTTTGGTTATGATGTTATTTTTTAGTAATTCAATATTTTTAGTTATATATTTTTATATTAAGTGTACCCATTCAAAAATGTATGGGAAAAATTGCTGTTCAATTGAAATCACACGGGGAAAGTGAAATAGTGCGTAACTAATTGAAATACCTCGGTAACTAAGTGGAAACTAAGTGAAATACCTCAGTAGCTAAGTGAAATAGTATGGGTAAGTGCGCACGCATAGAGCGTTAACCTTGGAAACGTACAGTTTGAGTAGTTGCTAGTTGGGGACAATGTCCTTCTTTACCACATAACCTCTACCCGTATAGACCCCTTATAATGGGAGGAGCTTGCGTACGTGTTGGCCATCTTGGAGTACCACCGCCACCAATGCCACTATGGTTAATTTTTGTGCTATTATCGAATGCAGCAGCAGAGCTGGACGAGACAAGGACAAATTTTTTTTAGGTTACCAGCTATTGTTGAGAGAGAGGGAGAGAAAACTCAAGAACTTTCCACAAAAAGAAGAGTATCCTTGCTCTCTGCTATAAGAAGAAGTGACCTAATACCAGAAAAGTACCCATACACCAGAGTGTGCTCTGACCATTTTGTTAAGGCAAAGCCATCATCTCTATATGATACAGATGATCCTGACTGGGCTCCAACATTAAAGCTGGGTTGTGGTAGTAAAGGAGCACCTATGTCTTCTTCATCAAGACATGCCAGGTTTGTAGAGCGAGAAGCTAAAAGAAGGAAGTTGGAATGCGTAGAAGTAGAGAAGAGTGTGGAGCTAGAGGAATGTCAGGGGCAACAAACTGACACTTTAGAAGAGCTGAAGAATAAGCTGGATTCTATCTCTGATAAACTTAGTTCTACCCTGAAGGAACTAGAATGTTCACAAGAAAGACTGAAAATAGCTAACATGAAAGTTGCAACTATTGAAGATGAGCTTAGGGTAGTAAAAAGTGAAAACACACAGTTAAAGAAGGAATTCATGCTTATAGAAAAGGCTTTTGAAAAGAATGACCAAAAGGTATGCTTTTATACTGGTCTTCCCACATGGGATATTCTCCAAAAATTATTAAAATATATCGAACCTTGCTTTGCTACAACTTCTAGAAGCTTGCTCAGTCCATTTCAGCAGTTGCTGCTAACTCTAATGAGGTTAAGACTGAATTTGTCAGGTGTAGACTTGGGGTTCAGATTTAATATTCATATGTCTACAGTCAGTCGTATTTTCTCCCAAGTTATAGATATTTATATTATCGATTAAAACCTCTTCTTTACTGGCCTGATCGAGACTCCCTACGAAAGTCAATGCCAATGGATTTTTGAAAGCACTGTCCCAACTGTGCTGTCATCATAGATTGTTTTAAAGTATTTTTTGGAGAAGCCATCACATTTGCTAACAAAGGCACAGTCATATTCAGTGTATAAACATCATCAGACGGTTAAGTATTTAATTGGTATTACTCCCCATGGGACTGTTTGTTTTATATCAGATGGATGGGGTGGAAGGGTCAGTGATAAACACCTGACGAAAAATTGCAATATTTTGTCCAACTTAATTCCTGGTGACACAATACTAGCAGATCGAGGCTTCGATATCAAGGAATCAGTAGGTCTCTATTGTGCCACAGTGACAATGCCAGCTTTCACCAATGGCAAAGAGCAATTGTCAGGCATTGAGGTGGAGCAAAGTAGGAAGATTGCCAATGTCCGCATACATGTGGAACATGTGATCGGAGTTATTCACCAGAAGTATCAAATATTACATGGAACCCAACCAATGGAATTTGTGACTCCAAAAGACAATTCCACACTCTTGGATAAAATTGTTTTAGTTAGTTGCATGATTTAATAAATTTATGCGATTCTGTAGTACCTTTTGAATGAACTATTATTTTTTGGTATAATTATTAATAAAAATGCTTTGAACACATTATTTGTTAACAAATTATAGCTATACAATGAAATGACAACACTAACATACAACACTAACATTCCAGGCAATCCTAAAGGCTATGTAGCAGCACACAGAGCAGTGCATTAGTAAAACAAACCAAAAAACAAAACAATGGAATCCACACTGAGGCCAAGAGGGTGAAGGAGCATTTGCCCTCCCCCCCCCCCCCCCCCTAAAAGAGTCCTTCTAAATATCCTTCTGTATTAACATATTAACATTATGACTACGCAACTAAGTACTATAAGTGTCGCATTAAACAGCATCATGTCTACATTTCACTCTCACACCCCCCCCCACCAAAAACCAGTATCATGCTTTTTAATGAAATTACATTTTTGCCAATAAATCTTGAGCAAATTTTGTACTGGTGAAGAACCTAAAGTTATTAAATCAAGTATATGATCAGAGAATCACACTGACATTTTTAAAAAGGAAGGGTCCATGCTTATGTACCTTAAAATTTAACACCAAATTGTGGTATATAATTTTGGATTCAATGCCAAATGTTTTGCTCCCAAAAAAAGTATGCAGACTTAGTAATGTGGACAAAGGAAGATGTGCATATTGAGAGGATATATCCTGACGATGAATTTTGGGTAGACAAAGTTTCTCGAGTAAAGCTATTTTTTGAAAATAGTATTCTACCCGAGTTACTTGGCAAGTTTATTTCACGACCAAGAGGTACTTTATCAGTTCTTCCAGAAAGCCACAAAGAAGTTTACTGTTACTGTGGTGGACCTGAAGAAGGAGATATGATTGGGTGTGATGGAAATGATTGTAAATTTAAATGGTTTCACTTGTCATGCCTACAGCTTGTGGAATTTCCTGATGTGGAAAAAAGGTATTGCCCAGGAATTAGTGGCTTCTCACGTAGTCTCATCGAATGATTAACCTATTAAAAACTTTAGTTGCATAAAAATTATAGCTAAATATTAACAGTATTTACCTTTGCTATCACAACTCGTTTATTCTGATCCACTGCTTTCATTAAGATTTCTCTCACATAGTTGCCAAGTGTACCGGAACATCCGGTGCAGTACCGGAATTATCAGATCTGCAACGTATCGCACCGGAATTACTACTTAGCCTATTGTTGCACCGGAATTACTACTTAGCCTATTGTTGTACCGGAGCTGCCCAGCTCTGCAATCTATTCACGCGTTGCGTGGCCAGCTCTGAATTTCTACGCGGATCAATTAACTTTGGCGCCAAAAAAATCTATAGGTTACCGCGAAGCAAGAGGACAAACGGGTCCCGAGCTATAACTGTATAACTGTAGTATACTAGTCTGAAACAGTCACCTCAAATAACATCCTTCTATTATACTTTCAGGGTACGGAATGAGGCTCTACTTGTGAAGCCATTAAAGCAGCTTAAAACTCTGTCTCAACGGTGACCAACTCCATCCTGACTGGTACCAGCTCCTACTATTCCACCAACATTGTATTCAGACTTGGCTGGTATAGACTCCGTCATCATCACTTCAGTTCGTTCTGTCGGGATTGCTACCGATATATTCTTCAGCCCTATCACCTACAAGTCTGAAATTTGTGCAGAACTACCCCACTCTCACTAATGAGCAACCAACTCCAAGCAACATTGGAAAGACGCCGAGAGATTTTTTTAGAATAACGCAGGAGTAAATTTAGTCAATTGATTATATGCTTCCGGAAAGGAATGTGGTCTATTGATAATGGGCATTGTGGTTTAAGTGTGCCTTACTAAAATGGGTGTGATTTTGGGTGTGGCTCACTAAGATGGGTGTGGTTTTACCTGTACCTAAAATTAGTTTCATAAACTTGGCAACTATGCTCTCACCCATCCTGATTAAAAGTTCTGGTAGCAGTCCATACTTTTGTAATTCAATAAATCATCTCCAGTATAAGGACTGGGAGAAAACACCAAGTACATGCCAACATGGATACTAGTTATTGAAGGCCAAATGTCTACATCATGGATCACAAAATGAAACCTTGTCAGCTTCGTAGGGATCCATACGAATGGTATTTATTTTCTCTAGGTACCTTTCCTTGGAGTCTGCATCTGCGATCTCGGATTTGTACCCCTCTAAAAACTTCGCCATTCTTCACGTTTCAATGGTAACGACTGCTACATGTACTCCAAGATGGCAGACACATACGCAAGCTCCGCTCATTGCAAGGGGTCTATTAGACGGAATGTTTTACAACATATTAGGAGGAGTCGTACGTTGAAAAGAAAGTTCCAGGGGAAGCTAATCCTGAAATAAGGAGATAGTGAGCGAACTATACAGTGTATCTACAATTGCAAAAGACTTTTTTAAAAGCTGGCCTACTATTAGCGAGTGATAGCACGGGTAACCTGTGCTATTAGGTGTCAATAGCACTCGTAAAGCAATAGAAATAACACTTGGCTTCGCCTTGTGCTATTTCAATTGCATTACTAGCCTCGTGCTATTTCAATTGAGTTACTCGTGCTATTAATCCCGAATAGCATGATTACCCGTGCTATTACTCATACTAATAGGGCTTCACTTTCAGAAATGTGAGCTAAAATTATCTGGTTTTGGGGCTAAACTAAGTTGGCACATATCAAATTTGAAGGAAGGTTGTAAGTTAAGAAAAACCTGCATAGAAAATGTAACATTGAAGGCATCTGGATACAAGCTGATGAATTTTACTTTGAGAAATCGGAATTACTTCTCACAACTAAAGAAGCCATGGGTTTCGACTTCATGATTGAAGCACACTTTTTTACTCAATCAACAGAATGGGTTGAAAGTGAGAGAGTTTCATTCATTGTATGACAGCTTTGATGTAATGGCAAAAAAACAGGAAGAATTTTCAGGTGAGATATTTTATGCCTTTCAAAGGATATACAACATTATTTCTGATAATAATATAACTCATTGTACGTAATGTAAAAATAATGCTTATGGTGTATATAATACTTTTTGCACAAGTCAGCGTTCACTATGGGAGATATTTCAAGAGCAAGGGTAAATATTTTCACAAGCCAAAGGCGAGTGAAAATACAATCGTGGGAGTAAAATGTCATCCATATATTATTGTATGACAAGTGTAATTAAAAGTTTATTATACTTCGATATTCTCCTAAGCAGTAAAACTATTGTGCTTTAAGGTATTGTCATTCAGAGATAACTCCACTATACATCTTAAAATACAGTTGTTCAGAACTACCCAGGACATGTTAGAGTGTTTAATATGGAGCGTTCAATATGAGTAAATATTAAACGCTTGCATGATGTGGAAATACTTAAAGGAAAATATCCAATGTACAATAAACTCACGTATATATATACTTTATATTAATTATATACACTATATATATATTTATTCCACCCTAGATATCTTCACAATGATATTTTTAGGTACATGACCCGTGAAATAACGCAAGATATTTCACGCTGTTATTTCATTCTATACTGTGCAAGCTCATTACCCCTGTAGTTATAGCAACCGGCCAAACTTTTCAATTTTCTCGGGTTTTTTTTACAGCTACCTTCCTCTGGTGTACCCTGCTCTTTACCCTGCTCAACAGTGTTAGAGCAGCTGCTAAAAATCAGCTGGGGGTGTGGGTAGCCCCTACAACCAACTTTAGGCTGTGAGTTACCCTTCCTCTAGTACTAACTACAGTAGTGAAGATATCTAGTGTGGAATAAACCACTTATTACACTTGTCAGAGTGTTATGGCAAGATATTTCACTCTCAGGCTTTATTTTCACTCGCCTCTGGCTCGTGAAAATAAATTAGCCTGCTCGTGAAATATTTGGCCATATCACACTCTGATTCATGTAATAAGTATTATATTATATATATATATATATATATGTGAGTGAGTCTAGGAAAAGGGACCTTATGGAGGTAACCAAAAAAATTGAGTTTTTTATGCTAATAAAAAGCTACAATTAATCTCAATTTAGTGCTAAAATACTGGAGGGTAAAATATTCGACGTGCTGAGAAACTGGCAGTGGAACTGGGCTGTATTCAGCAAAGAAATTGAACTAGAAATCGAGAAAACAAATTGAATTTCCACTTCCGGTATAATTAACGTTTCTGTATACTTAACGGCGTACTCCGCATATGCAATTAAATCGTACAGCCGCTTTTTAACGGCGACTAACGAAGTTTGCGTAGAATTCTTTTTAACTTTCAAAGCGTCTCACGGCCTGTCTTGTCGGAATACTTGGCGATACTATTCGCTGTAGCGGTCAACTTTCAGCCAGTGGTAAGCTGTAGAGTGCATGCAATAGTCTCAAAGCTATGCTGTGTTTTTTAGCTGCTTGTTTGAAACTCCGCCCATCCCCTTGTTTATTGTACTTTGAGAACGAGAGAGAATGAAAAGTAGTTTGTCTTTCCACGGCACGCTTGGGGTCTTTCAAGTTGTTTTGATATTTGAAATTTGGCATAGACGTAGGGTAAGGGTCACTAAGACTAATTCTGCAAAAAGCAAAAATAGGAGAAAGAAAGAATTTTTCTGATGACTTACTTCTGGAGCCTATATCTCAATTTCAATTTTTGCGCCGTAAGATCCCTTTTCTCCCAGACCCGCTCACATATATATATAATGACTAGACTGTACAGACTATGCGTAAATGTAAGATGACTAGTGATGTGCTTCAGCAAATATGGCAAGGAAGCTTATCTGACTGAAATTTTAATTTGAATACTAGCCGCTAATAATTTTTTCTTAGTTTATTGCTATTCTTTAGCAACACATAACACTTTTATACATACTTGTTCGCTGGATATACTAGCAACAATACCAGTATTGTATTCTCTTGTGACTTGACTATAGGATAAAGGACTATCAAGGGGTAAGCAATCAAATTTCCAAGGATGATAAGGGTAAGGATTGATAAACTAACGGTTTTAGTTTAAGCTGGTTGCCTTTCCAAAGTAAACACTGTTCAAATGCTCTATTGTACCAGGGCTCTAGTAGATATAGAATTAAGTTGTATTCTCCTAGTGACTTGATTATTGGACTTTCAAGTAAGAACAAATCTATCAGTGCATCGACAAAGTTAACTTACCACCGCCGCTAAAAAAATACACGAACTCGGCTAACTTCGGAAAACCTAACTGCGAACGTCTCTCCTAATCCGTGTCCGTAGCTCTTTGCCGTTTTTTCCCCTACCATTATTTCTTCAAATTAGTCCTAATTTCTTGCACTTGCGCTAATGTTTATGTTTTTAAGTGGCCTCTGGGGGTGGACACGCATTGACCTCTTTGAACTTTGCCATATATATGTATAATATACCAAAATCTCAATTAAGACTCGTTAGTGAGAGTCTCGCTTCACTTGCCCAATTAATATTTTGTCTGTTTGCTTATTAATTGAGGATTAAATCTCCATGTTAGAACAAAATTTGAACATATACAATGCTTATAACATGCGAAGCCCCTAGGAAAGTGTTCAAAAGTGGGTAGGCTACCTGGCTATGTGCTATGTCCATCGGTAGCTTTTGGAGGTATCAATATATTTAGTTGCGATTTTACTATGTTGTGGGTGGGGGGCGGGGGGGGGGGGGAATGGCCGATCTTCATTTGGCCACAACTGTCTGGAGAAAGCGTTTGCAGCTGGGTTAGCAGCACCTTGGATGTGATGAAGGTCGAAGGTGTATTCCAACAGTCTGATCTTCCACCGCGTCAGGCGAGAGGAAGGGGCAGGGCCAGATAGGATGTTCACAAGTGGTCTATGGTCGGTGAATGCCTTGAAGAAGCGACCGGCCAACTGAAATCTGAAATGTTCGATGGTCGACAACAGAGCAGCGGCTTCTAGGTCTAGGATGGCATAGTTTTTTTCTGCTGGGGACAACTGCCTCGAGTAGAACTCGGCTGGGACCCAATTCTCGTCCCTAAAAACACATAGAGTACCTCCGATTCCCAAACAAGAGGCATTGGAGAACACAGAGAGAACATCATTAGGTGACGGAATGATTAGTGACGAGTGATTAGAGATGAAATGGCTTTGAATGAACTGACATAGTCATCATCACATACAATCTTGTCAGGCATAGACTTCGTCGTATGGCTATTGAGGATAGTGGTATGGTGAGAGAGTTGAGGGATGAAGCGTGAATAAAATGACACCAGTCCAAGAAACGAACAAAGATTAGATTTAGTAAGAGGTAAAGGGTAGGAGGTAATAGAAGAAACTTTGTCAGAAGGAATCGAAAGGCGTTGCCTACCAAAATGGAAGCCGAGAAAGTCGAAGGATGCAAACGCCCAAGAACACTTTTCCTGCTTAACCGTTAGGCCTGCTACACTGAGTCGGGACAGAACGGCGGAAATGTGGGCTAAGTGGTCGTCAAAGGATGAACTAAAGAGAACAGGGTCATCAGTCCCAGGATGCTTCTAGGCATTTATTCAGACCTGGGTTCCTCCTATACACAGTGTCACCGACTTTGAAATTAGCTACAAGTGCCGATTCTGTTGACACACGCTTTAGATAGAGACTTAGAGGAAAGAGAGGACTTTACATGGTGTGTCTGACACGAAAGAATGTTGTCGAGATCTTCAATGAATTGAGGAAGATTGAGTGAAGGGTCAGATGAGGATGACCAAAGAGATTTCAAGGAAGATAAGATGAGAGGAGCAAGTTTCATGAAGAGCAACTCATGTGGGGTAAAACCGTGCCTGGAATTTGGCATGTTTCTGGAAAAATACAGCACAAGGTCGATTGCAAGGGGCCAATCTTGCCTGTTCTCAATACATTTGGAGAGCATTGCCTTCAAGGTCGAGTGAAACCTTTCCAGTCTGCCATTGGACTGGGGATGATAGGCAGAAGTTCTAACTGAGGACATATTAAGTTTCTGTTTCAGGTGGGACAAGGTAACCGACATAAAATTAGAACCTTGGTCTGTCAGGATAGTAAGGGGTGTACCCAACACTGAAATGACGGACAGAATGGCTTTCGCCGTTTTTATTCCGAAGTATAAGAAACCATGGGAATGACAAAGGGGAATCCTGAAGAAAGTTCTAAGCAAGAGAGGATATATCTGAATTTACGCTTGGAAACGGGTAAAGGTCCAACGATGTCGAAAGCTAGTTTCTCACATCTCTGAGAAATGATCTCAGGTTCTACCATTGGCAATTTCTTCGGACCTGACTTATTAAAACGAACACATTTGGCACAGGATTTGACGTGATCCCTGACATCGGAAGCTAGGTTTGGCCAGGTGAAGTGCCGATTGATTAAGGATCTGGTGGAATTCACGCCACCGTGACCTATTACTTCGTGGGCAGAGACTAAAACCTTGCGCCTAAGGGATGTGGGCACAACCAGGGCATGAGAAACAGTGTTAAGTGTGGATGTCATACACATAAGTAGGTCTTCAACTACAAAGAATTGCTTTTCTCCTTTCCGGGCTAACTCCCATAGAGGTGCCAAGGAAGCGTCAGATTTCTGAAGGGCAACAAATTCTTGCTTAGACACACCGTCGAAGGACAAGTTAGGGAAAGACAAGGTTACCAATCCAGAGTCGTTAGAGGAATTGGGAGAGGTATCAATCTCGTCCTGAACCTCGGGTAACTCGTCAAATGACATGGGCTTTGCACCTTCAGTGACATGCAAAACATCAGAGGCGTGAGCTGCCAGGTCAGAGTCTGCCTGCATCACTCTTGTGACAGTTAGCACTGGGTAACGGTCGGAATTGACGTGGTTGATCAAGTTCACAATATTTTCTAACCCAAAGTCGAGACCCAATAAAACAGTCTGGGGTGGCAAACGTGTGTCCATTGCCAACAGGCATCCGCCTTGCATGATAGGAAGTGAAATAGGCATTGAAAAGACCGGAACTGATTTGGGAACTTGGGAAATGCCTGAGATAGGGACAAATGACACAGGTTCCATATCCAATTCAACAAAATTGTCGGATACAACGGAAATCTTTGCTCCGGAATCTATGATTATGGAGGTGTCAATACCATTGACAGTTCCGTGAACAATGATGTCATCCTCAACAAAATGGTTCAAGGGGACGCTAACATTATCAGGTTCTGAGGAAGACGAAGAATCAGGGGTATCCACCTTGCGGATGGGTTTGGAAAGGGTTCTGGGAACAGGAGTAGGTTTGGAATTATGACTGGGACTGGGATCATGATGATGAAGTTGTTGGGGTTGATGAGATTGAAACCAGATCTGTTATGATGATGGTAATTGGAATGGTTGGATGAGTTAGGATGATAGTTCTTTACGGCTTGATGTGATGCCAGGTACCATGAGTTGCACTCTTGGATGAAATGAGCATTAGAGAGGCTGGGTCTATTAATTACGGCTTCTCTTTGCTCTTGGGTTAACCCAGCAACAACACCTAACGTAGCAACTAGACTGGATATTTCGTCTTTAAAACCGGAGTGTACGGCATTCATGAAGGGTAAGTTACTTAGCATGATATTGATCTTGTGTTTCCAGCCATTGTACCACTGAATGAGTGATTGTGACCCAGAGGCTCTGAACTTGAGCGGAAAGAAATTAAAACACTCGATCATGGAATATCCGCCTGCATTAAGAAGGACAATTCTAATGTCAGCATATCTAGGGCATAGTGAAATATTATTGTAGTAAGATTCCTTGTAGAAACCTGGGAGGCAATACGGGAGGTACGATTGAAAATTGTCTAAAGGAATCCCTTTATTTCCTAACTCCATTTCAAACCTGTTTAGAAAGGACACTATATCTTCAGAATCAGACATATTGCCAATGAGTTTAATTATTTTCTCAGGAGCATTGGGCGGGTCCCTAGGGACATGGACAACTTTCGTTTCCTGCCTAGACAAACACTGATAAATAAGAAGGGTATTGGGATCTATACCAAGTTCTTTAGCCTTCTCAGTTAAAGCGACAAGGTCCTCTGATCTCAAGGACTCATGAGCAGCTGCCTGGTGCGCCTCCAGCTTAGAAACAACCTCTTCAGGCAAAGTACTCACGGACTCCGTTAGGGGTTCTGTCTCGCCATGATCAGTTGACGTTGTGAAAGTATCTGAAGGGAAACTGGGCTCTACTAAGGAGTTTACTGCTTGAGTATAGAGAGACGGAGGAACTTGAGAAGGAATTAGAGCTGATGAGTTAGGAGGGGTGTCGGAAAACAGAGATTGGGCCTTTCTCCTACTGGCCTGAAGTCTAGTATTCATCATGATTACAGAGGGAGAATAAAATAACTGACACACTGACTAAATAAGTACACAGCTTACAACGTTCACCACAACAGAATGTAACAACGACAATGCACTAATTAGACAAATGACTTATGCTTGAAGACGATGAAGAAAAAATCCCAAGGTAGGTACGGTCGGCAAAGGGAGATACAAAGGAACGGTAGTGGGGTCTGAGACTCGTCACGAACCAAGAATACTGGAACTTGGCGGAAACCCTCTACGCTGGAACAGGATATAGAAGAAGCTCGATGGAGAGGTAAGTCCATTTCAACCACCGCTGGACACCAAGTGTGGTGAGATGGCCGGTCGGGACAGGTATAGGCTGCCACCTGAGTCGCGCCAAATCTCTACGCTAGCTTCCCGAGGTTTTCTAAAGCCTTCAAACCCCCGGTTATCAACCCAAGCGAGTGACAAGGGTTGGCTTTGATAAAGATTCAACGAGGCATAACTGAGAGGCTGCGCATACCCGCAGGCCATGATATAGGAAACCCACGAGCATGCGTAGTAGGTGACATAAAGATCAGGCGATGGTGTGCGTGATGAGGAATTAGAAATAGACAAAGAAGCTATTGTTACACGGAAAGAGTTCGTAATGATTGAAATGTGTGCGTACATGAATACGTATAAGATTGTGTTTGTGTTTGTGAATGTGGTGTCCCCATACCACCACACTTTGTAACAAATCAGTGCCCGTGAAATGCAGCTGTGCCTCACTCACCATTACGCGCATACAGTTAGGGCGGGACGGAGTCAACTTACAATAAAAATCCTCCTGCACTAAAGTAATGGATCCGGAATCTTCTCTCGCGTACTGCTCAGGAATGGACGAACAGCTATAGTTCCAACTTTGCAGGGGTTTAGGGCCACAAGGGGTCAACTATAACATTGAGATATTTTTAATATATGGAATTTTATAGAAATAATTGACAATAGTTCACATGGTAGGGTGAGAAAATAGAAAAATAAAATAGAATTCAACAAAAACTCAATGTTATGGCATACGCACAAGGGTAAGATAATGATATACAAAATATCAGCTTCTAAACTACGGCGATAGCCGTGCAGTACTGACGTGAAGTCCAAGATGGTGACGGGGATATTTCCTGAAATGCAATCTACTTTCTGTCTTCATTCCTGGTAGGTGCTTTCTCCTAGTAGTACTTGCTCACCTGTATAAATAAAATAACACGGGGAACAGCAGAAGTAAGTTTAACATGCCCTAGCAACCGTGGCCAATTTAGCGGGATTTTCACGCTCAAAGAGTGTGCCAGCACCTTTACGGGTGGAGACCCATCCGGCCCACGCATTTCCCTTAAAAATTGATGCTGAAAAAAAAAACTTCAAGCAATGGTGGCAATTCTTTAATATGCTGAAATTATTTAGGGTGGTAAGGTCTCTCTGCACACCAAAATTCAGACCATTTGCATCTTCGTAAGCCCAGTTAGGAGCGATTTACTTCTGCGGACATTTCGTGTTGTTTCTCCGCACCCGTCCAAGCTTTTCTGCCGATTCAAGACTCTATGGCTTCCTCCCATAATGTTCCCGCTTCCTAAGTTTAGTTTTTAGCCATAGCAACTTTACTTTTCTAAATATCCGACCAGCAAGGTCAACTTTGCTTCCTGGCACGCTATCAAGAAAATCTAAACGTAGGCCTGTTCACCTTACGTCACCGAATTACTGTTCCAAGTTTAGACTGCATCCCGTGACCCCTTATAGCTCAAAAAAACTTGTCGTAAATTCACGCTCTTTGCAGGCGGCCGCAAACTGCGGCTGGGTCAAAACGAAGTGCGCGGGAAACTATAACGCCCCCCCCCCCCCTCGGCCCGGATGTTGCATTTTGCGCCCCGCCCACCAAAGGTGCGCTCCGCTTCACCTGCTTTTTAGTGAGAAGAATCACCTACGGCTATGGTGCTGTTGAAGAATCACCTACGGTGCTGTTGAAGAAGCACCCAGCTTGTTAGATTTCGATACTAAGCTGGGAGGGGTCCTGCAGTGGATTTATACAGTACCCTGTTCAGGCGATACTAGCACATCTGCCTTACCGACGCACAGCTAAGCGAATTAGCTAGTAGTGTAAGGATTTGAAGAAATAGCCCACTGAGTGCGAACATTTTAGGTGAAACCTTCTGTGAGGTAGTGGCTCTGAGAAGAGCCCGGTTGAAAAAAAAAGACTTATTTTCTTTGGCTGTATTTGAAGTGCTTGGACAGCTTTTCCTGGAGGGGTTTGCTGTTAATTCCTCTATCCTTCAGAATTCGTACAAATTCTTCTCGGTCCTTGCATTCAGATTTGAGCAGTTCCAAGTCTCCATAGCTCAATCCAACACTGTCAAGTTCTTCTGAGCGGAAGTGATGTTGTGCTTGCCCAAGGATCTTATCAAACATCTTTTCTGCTGGATCCACAAATCCCCCTGCTTCCTTGGAGAACGGATTACAAGATGAGACAAGCAATGTACAAGGAGTGGATGAGTGACCACAGCTTCCAATGCTTCAATATCTGGTAAAGCCCTATGGGCTCCTACAAATCACATTGAGAATCATCAGCTATACCCTAGAAGTTTGATAATTGTTAACAAAACATTCAACAAAAATGACAACACTGAGTAATGCTGATTCCAAGACCAAGCTTTGTCATGGACACGAAGGGTTGGTCCAGAAGTCTGGAGTCTTATGGCTGAAATCTTCATAAACTGAGAGAGACTGGACACATCAAACACCAAACCATTCTGTCGAGCGATAGCTGAAAGCTTCTCAACTAACTCTTGAACTGCTTCCTGCGGAGCTGGGGAAATTTCAGTGGAACTCACAACTGGATGAGAAGAGACAGGAGGAGAAGTGTGGTCATCATGTGACTCGGTAGTGAGACCATTTGGAACTTGAGATGGACTAAAAAATGCTGGAGGGTGTGATTCACATGGTGAAGCAGTAGGAGTGGACACTAAATCTTGAGAAGGTGAATCAGGGAGCAATTCTGATGATGACTCCTGCCGAAGAGAAGGCGTGACATCATGACCAGTAAAGGAAGGATCATCAAGAGTATCAGTGGAAGCCCCACCTATTGCTGGGACTTGCTCCAATCTTATGTCTATACACGATTATTTTATTTATATATATATGTATATTTTTTTTAAATATTATATTTAATTACTTATTTCTTACTTCTTCTCAAAGCACATTTCATTTTCCTCATTTCTGTGGCTGCACTAATAGTCCTCTTCCTTTTCCTGGAAGGCATGATTATAGTTTGCTGTTGAAGCTGGTTGTAACAACAACGTGGTCAAAGCTAACCCACGAGTAGGCTACTGAGGTTAGGGACTCTCGAGATTTTTGCCGCTATGCGCGCTAATATATCAAGCGGTGGTTATGTTTGCGAGATGCGTGCGGAGCCAGGTGAGGGTGGTAGATTTTCGTGGTTGATAGCACTTAACACTTCCCACTGCCTTACCAACGGTTGCTATATGGGTCTCCTCCCTTAAGCGTTAAGTATAATTGGTCCGCTAAAAAAAATTAACTTCTTACAATTAGGTAAGATTAGATAAGAAAAAACAAAAATATTTTTAAGACAAATAGTGGATGAAGTAAGTGTTAAGGAGCAGCGCTCATTTCCTATAAGCTTACAATGGATAATATTAAGGGTGCAGTACCACTTGAAACCGCAGCGCTATATCGCAGATGGAGGAGTTATGCTATGTATTTATTTCTCGTTGTCTGCTCAATGTACGCTTACTTTGTTGTTGCAGTTACAGCTCTTATAAACCAAGTTTCAAGAAAAAAGACCGACCAGGAACGGAGAAACAACGGTACAAACATTACAGCTATTCAGCAAAATTCAGGGGCGACCGTTGCAGTTACGAAGTCGATTTTTTTTTCAGTGGTAGCCTAGGGGCTTCCCCACTACATTACAACGCCGTATTTGTGATATTAGTATTTGTTTTCCATTTTTAAAAATATTTTTATATTATTTTTTTTGTATCCTATTTAAAAGAAAAAACTCGTTGTAATGTTTTTTTTAAATGTGGCGTGGCCGCTCTGGCCTTCCCAGACTCTCCAACTCCTATGGCAATGCATGAAATAACTATTACATGAAATGCTTTATTTTCTGTACTTAAGTGGATGACTTTGTGAAACTAGTCACATGGCAGAAAGTGTAATGGTAGTTTTCGGCATAATTATGTCGAAAGGTTGTAGATTTTTTTTAAACTCCCTGGAATCAGTTTATTCTGTTTTGTGATTTTGTTAGTTTGCTTGTTTGTTCTTTTTAGCAATGCCAAAAGAAGAGAGTGCAGTGCCATCTGTTATCCTTTATTATAATGGGTCACCACAAACATTTGTGTGGAAATATTATGGATTTGAACTATGCCTTCACCAATCTAACATCCACAGCACTTTGCCAGTGTCTTTATCAGCACATACTTCTGGTAATTTTATATTTCCAGGGAAGTACAATTTGGTTAGTAGTGTTTATCAAATCTCATGTGATGAGAAAATCCCTGCCACTATCAAGATATACCACTGCACTAAATCTACCCATCATTTAAAATTTGCAATATCATCCGATAAAATTCCTCCTTATAATTTCGAAATAGTAGATTCTGGACAGTTTTTATCAAATTTTGGAAAAATTAGGGTACAAAAATTTTCTTTATTTACTGTAGTTTGGAATTATTATTTTCCTTGTGAAGAAATGTATTCAGTATTTTTGTGCCACAGTTTTAGACCAACATTCTATAGTCCATATAGAATGTAGAATATTCATTTTTTTGCATTCAAAAGACTTAACACTCATGAAGACTGGTTTTACAGATACATTGGAAAATTTCCAGAATCACTTAAATGTATTCCGATAACAATAGAATTTGGTGAGACCCAAAACCTATTAACTTTTGACTATAATTTGAATAACTCTATGGTGATATTACAACACAGTGCCTTACGGATCAGGAAAAGCGAAATAGACAGTTATGAGCCAGATAATGGCTATCCTCCAACATGTTCATTAATTCTAAAGAGTAGGGATGCAAATGAAGAACACTTTTCCATATTGTTCAAAATAATTGGAGCAAAGTCAACTTGGGATAGCATTGCATTTCACTGGCCGACCTGTGGTATGTTGTAATTGGCAAGTGAGCTAAGTGAGGGAGATACTATTAGGGGTAACACAATTGAAAATCGGGGATATTTGTTTATATGTTTGAACATACGTATGTCATTTTTGTACTTTGACCCTGGCATTTTTGGGTCAGTTCAGTGCTCAACTTTGTCCCAAACTTCACTAAACAGAATCCTCCAGCTTATCGGTCATTACCAGTATCATCGAAAAAATAGAATTGCTTACCGTGTTGAACTCTTTTGTGGGTGCAGTTAAAACTGCAAAACTTCAAAACTTACTGGAGTTCCATTCTTATTAGCGGTAGTAAGTTAATGCATGATTTGTCATAGTTATAAGCGCTACACAGCAGATCTTACCTGAAAATTCATTGGCCATAGTTGTTGTTTTTTCAATTCAAACAGTTGCAGCCATGGTTACTATGGCGGCATTACATACCCTTTTCCGTGTAATTAAAAAACTTGTAATTTTTAGGCTTGCTCACTCTTTGTGCTAAAGCACATCACTAATCATCGTTTAGCTGTTTTTGTGTGACATAGCATACTTTATCTTGCTCTACAATGAAAATAATAAGCTAAATGGTCTGGTGTTTAGAGGGTCAATTGGTAAAATAATTGAAAATGTTTTTATGCATAATTATATGAGAATAGGTAGTATTTTATCTTTAGTAAAATTTTTCATGTACTCTAAATAAAATAACTTGTGATACTACCAACAAGTAATAAACTTAACTAATAATAGTATTTAGCTGATTAGTATACAAAGTTTCAACAAAACACTATTGCTGAACAATAAAGACTACTTCACAATATCTTTCTCTGCCTTAATTGTCATTGTAGAATTCTACCCGTATTAGGTCACAAGTGTACCTTGCACAGGAGATATTGCAAATAAAATAGCACTGATCAAGGCAGATCGAAAACAAATAATGAAACAAACAGACAAAATTTCATCTTCAATTAACTGTATGCTTGTTATAAGTTGCTTTGCTGCGTGGAAAACTACCATAATAAAATATCATACCTCTACTTTGGTAATTAATATTTTTTAAGTAGCATTAAATTATTTATAAAATCACATAATGTTTCAGCTTGTAGGCCTTCATCAGTTGTGAGGTATATATGACCGTTTAAAATAAATAATTAAACTGTAAACAAGACAATGCATCTAGCCGACGGGGTCACTGACGCTATAGTTCAGGTACGAATAAAGTCCAGGTGGAGTTGAGCTTGGGGCTTTTATCTTGATTTGATGTGGTGTTGGTGCTCTGTATTATTAATGCTTCTGTTATGTCTTACAAAATTAGGAGTCCATTTTCTATTTGAATTAAAGGCGGCAGTAAGTTATCTTGGCTAATGCGCTGCTGTCATAATTATAACCCTACGCAACATTATTGTTCATCCAATTGTCCAGTTGTCAAGTCACGAAAATAAGTCTGTGTTAGTATATTCAGATAACAAGTGTGTGTGTGTGAAAGTATGGAGTGCTACAGCTACTGCTTTGCTAAAAAAAATAGCTCAACGTAAACAACTACCAAATATGTATTGCTGCCTTGACACACCTTTTCAGGTACTGCTGTAGTAAGCAACTCACTATTTTGGGTAAGATTATAAACTGTGTGGTAATTCCTTAGAAATGTATATTTTTTTGTTTTGTTTTCTTTTGTTGTAGTTGTTTTTGAGTCAAATAGTGTTGCTATGGCATTGAAACCCTTTATCATATGTCATTTAAAACCTGCCATTTTCTATGTAGCTGAAGTGCTTTTGTCAGGAACACAGATCGTTTTGATAAAGCTATCCCTACTATGGTCAATGGCTACATAGCTACTTGTAACTACTTTTAGGACTAAATAGACTGAATGATGCCTTCTAAAACTGATAGCAGGATCTAACACATTAACTTCATGTAAACTAAATGAATGTAACCTTTGCATCCAGATTTTGTAATCAACTTTTATATCTTATGTGAATTACTTGTGCACACAATGGCTCACTTACCATGTGCTGAAGCACATCACAAACATAAGCATGAGTAACGAAATTGAAATAGCACGAGGCAAACAGAGTGCTATTTCAATTGCTTTTCGAGTGCTATTGATCCGCAATAGCGCAGGCCATGCTGCTATCACCCGCTAATAGTAGGCCAGCTTACTCTTAATCATTTACATTCTAGCTACACTGTATCGTTCACTCACTATCTCCACATTTCAGTAGCTTCCTCTGGAACTTCATTTTCAACGTAAGGCTCCTCCTAATCCGTCAGGAAAAAGTTTGTCTAATACATTTAGAGCTTCTGCGGTAAATAATGATATTGTTTTCCAAATAGAAACTACTCGAATTGGGTTTAAAAAATGCTACACATATGCTCACTTACCTATGCTATTTCACTTAGCTACCATGGTATTTCACTTAGGTTCCGTGCTATTTCACTTACTTTCCGCACAATTTCACTTTCCCCATGCAATTTTAGTTGAACAGCGATTTTTCCTGTACATTTTTAATGGACAATTGACACGCCTTAGTATTATCTTACATTCTGTTCACATAGATTTAAATTCAACCTATTTAGTCCTAAAAGTAATTACAAGTAGCTATGTAGCCATTGAATATAGTTTGTTCAGCTAAATGACCTGTATTCCTAATAAAGGGCACTCTAGATACTTATAAGCAGCCGAGTTTCTAAATGACTGTATGGTAAGGGGTTTTAATGCCATAGTAATGACTCACAGCAACTATTTTACCTGAAATAATAATAATAATATTAATAATAATAATAACAATAATAATAATAATAATAATGAACATGTATTTCTAAGGATTTACCACACAGTTTATAGTCTTACCCTGAATGGTGAGTTGCATACTACAGCGGTAGCCAAAAAAGCATTGTAAGGGCAGCTAATATGCATATTTGGTAGTTTTGCTATTCGTTAGCGAAGCAGTAGCTGTAACACTGTACACTTTCATGCATATTACCTCACTGCATATATCAACACAAAACTTACTTCATGCTACCTCAATTACCAGTAACTGGTGAACAAGCTTGCAGCACTACCAAAAAAATAGCCTGATGAGTTATTTTTGTAATTTTAGCTAACAAATATTGAATTACGTACTTCTTTCAGCTTCTCCCAAATAATAGTGGCTTCTTAGTATTAATATTGAGCCATTCTGGTTACTAGTGGCACTTGACAATCAACAAGCGACATTTTTAATAGCCCCCCAAAAGGAAGTTTTGAATTTATGTCTGGTAAAGTGTTTCAAGTCCATAGTAACAAATCGCAGTAATTTTTTGGGACTTGAAAAACAAGCATTTCGCAGGAATTATCTCACAATTGTTGTGCTGGGAATCAGAGTTTCCCATTGGAACTACTAGTGAGGTGAGTGTCTCTAGCGTATTTAGCTTCTTCTATGAAAGCAGCATTAATGTCTACAGTTCCATTGCACAAGTTATACATCGACTTGAGTTATACATTGACTTGCACAATACACATATCAACTTGCATGAGCTACATAGATATCAACATAATAATTCATGTTGATACTACCCAAGTAAATTATTCTTGTGGTCTTTATAATAGTTATTTCAAAGTGTTGTAAGGTTTAATAATAATAATAATAATAACAATAATAATTTATATAATAATATGCTTGTGTGTATTCATGAATAATTCATGAGCTTTGTACGGTTTGGTAAAGCATCGTCAACTCTTGGTAGGTGTAAAGTGTCTTCACACTCAGTAGAAAGTGCTAGTTAATTCTAAAAAACGTGTGCAATAGATGAGTAAAGACGGGGGTTAGTTTCCAAAAGGAAGGCGAAAGTACAAATACAAGAAAAAAGTATCTCAAAGTATGACAGAAATTCAGAATCGGGAGAGATAGACAAAAGGGGACTTCATGACTCCAGAAGAAGAGCTGAAGAAAGAAGAGGTGGGATATAAGAAAAGCTCAGATAGTTTAGAAAAAAAGAGCAGGAGAGGGAAACTTATGTAATCTTAACCAATGGTAGAGAATGATATCTAAACAAGATAACTTGTGCTACTGCATTCTTACTACTTTGCAATGTCAAGCGCCACTATGTGGCGGGGTACTTGCTAGTAATAATAATAATAGCAGCAGTAGTAGTAGTAGAAGTAGTAGTAGTAGTTGTTGTTGTTACTAGTGATGTGCTTCAGCACAAGTGGCGAGTGAGCTGGTCTGACTGAAATTTAAATAATTTGAATGCTAACCACTAATAATAATATTATTGGTTTGTTGAATTTTTGAGATTTATTTGTGCTATTCTTTAGCAACCCACAACACATTTTACACTTACATACACCCTTGTTCACTGACACAAGCACAATACGTACATTGTATACTTGGACAATTGGACAATAGATTACGCAATTAAATTTCGTCAAATAATATCGTAAAGGATTCTGTTTCAAGCTGCCTTTTAAAAGTTGACTCCATTGAAAATGCTCCGTTTCACCAGAGCAAATATATCAAAGTGACTTAACTATATATTGGACAATGAATTTTCAATTAAGTACAATTATGTTATGTAAGGCGCATAGCTATGGTAGCGCATGAACAAGATAACTTACCACTGACACTAATAAAATAGAAAATGAACTCTGCTAAATTTGCAAGCTCTAACTGCAATGCCTCTGCTTTTCTTTCTCTTAGCTCTTTCCTGTTTTTTTTTTCTTCTTTTCTCTTTAAATTTCTTGTGCCTGCACTAATGTTTTTAAGTAACCTGGGGAGAAAGGGGGGGGGGGGGGGGGGG
>WLWD01004207.1_pt1 | contig 52579 bp, 41 predicted proteins | sample 6712731 | NCBI WGS metagenome assembly WLWD01 (sample SAMN12718690, study PRJNA576275) | sponge metagenome | isolation source: marine sponge | host: Mycale hentscheli | place: New Zealand: South Island, Marlborough, Capsize Point | collected 2014-11-01
CACCCTCTTTCCTCAAATCCTCATCTTTCCACACATCCTTCATGCCTTTCACTTCTCCCAAGTCTCTCTCCTTTTCATCCTTCTCATCTCTCTTATCCTTCTTTTCTTTCTCTTCCTCCTCTTTTTTCTTTTTCCATACATTCTTTCTCATCTTCCAACATCTTCCTCACATCACATCATTCTCTTCCCTCTCATTCATCAGTTTATCCTTCTCATACTCTTCCATGATGATCTTCTTTTCATCCCTCACTCATTCCCATTTCTTATGGCATCCTCAAGTCCTGCTCATTCGCACGTCTCTCAAGGTCTTCTCTTCCCCCGTGTCCTCCCTTCTCCCACATGTTAATGCCGTCATAGTATACTGATCTATTTGGTCCGAAAGAAATAAATGAGTAGTTGGCTCTTCTGAGTCGTCAGTTTTCTCTGACCTTGTTGACTTCTATTTCCTCCTGAACAGATAGTTTCCTCCACATCCTCAATGCATAACCTTCCTGGAAGGTTTCATATGGAAAATTTCTCCGAGGAGGCAAGAATCGATATTCCGAGGCAGAACACATTATGAGGAGACACCTGAAAAATATTACACAGACATTTATTAATGAAAATTATTCATACTTTGCTTTGCTTCACTCACAATTTTATCATCTCGACTAAGACTTAGCTCCCTCCAGGCTATCCATGCACACATACAAAGCTATTTTATAAAATGGTGAACATAGGAACCTAGCATAAATAATTTATACCTTGACATCTTCCATGTCCCCATTTAAGTTGCAACCACCTGAAAACAGACATTTCACTAAATAGGCTTTACATAGTAAAGGATGCAAATTGTATATACAACGTCATATAATAACAACAAACCTCTACCTTGGAAGATGCTGAATTCTTTTCTCAGCAGAGAAGAAGTTGAGATCAGACAATACTTCAACTAGAAGGTTCCAACCATCTTTGAATGTGTCACGAATATTTCCATACCTGCAAATACATAAATATAATTATATTACTTTATTTTTTTACAGTCATTGGTCCGAAGGTTACTTACCCTCCTTGGTATTCCTGTGTTATTGTTAATTTCAAGAATCTTCTTGACGACTCCTCAAGGAAGGAAGGAAGTGGGTGGGCTCCTACTTAACTAGATAGAGCAGTACTAGTGTATAATATGTGAGTTCGTATCTTGTAATACCCAGTGTGTGGAGGCGAGAGTGAGTTGTGTATGTGATTTGGGTTCATTTAGCTATGTAATTTGATCTTTTTTTCCTATTCTAATATTGTTTTGGCTGAACATTTACATTAAGTTTTATTTATAGTTGTTTTTTTTGACAAAAAAATATTTCAAGATTAATTTTAGTTCTAGTTTTTCAGTGGCAAATACCACAATTTTAATTTTAGTTTTCAATTCTAGTTTTAGTTTTTCAAATTTTTATTTTTTCAAATTTTAGTTCTAGTTTTTTTGTTTTTTTTTGGAATTCTATTTTTTTTTTAATTCCAAGTCATCAATTTTAGATAGTTTTTGTTTTTCCAATGCGGACTTAAACAGGAGTACAATAATTTAGTTTTTGAAATAATTATTACCTGGTGGCCAGTCTCTCTACTTGCTGAACTGACCACAAATACAGCAGGATACTGAATTGACATGCACGTGCTAAGGGAGGGGGCTGGGCTATATAGTCGAGCAACCACAGAGTGCTGTCTACTTTAGCCGAACAATTTACTCAGGTGCTACGAAGAAATGATTGGGTAAAGGGTTTTGCTGCTTCCTGGGACTACCGCTGGTAGGTAATTCGTCTTCTTTCAGCTGTACAGTAAAATCGAATAGCGACCACATTAGGGACGGGACTTTTGGTATCTTTTCAGAGGTTGGTCCTTTCTCGGAGAGTCTTTTGTAAATGTCATTATTTGTGATAAAGAGTTAGAAAAAATTGAATTTTGAATACATTCATTAAATAATGCATAATCTTATTGTTGGTTATCTGAATGGTGTCCTGATGACAAGCATCTTACGAGAAGTCTCAATTACCTTCTTGTGACTACTGGTAGCTAACTTACCTATTTCTGCATCACAGTTATCTATTCATTTTAGAAGATATTCTCATCTAAAGGGGTCTGGAAAAAAGTAAAGGAAAAAAATGAAAAAAATATTGGTCATCGCCAGGAATCAAACCCAGGGCCACTGGCTTCAGCCACTAGTGCTCAAACCACTGAGCTACGACAACCCTCGACTACCAAGACCTTCACATTTTTCCTTCATACTGTTGAGTATTACCGCTTGCTGCAGTCTCATACTCAACAGACCACCAATTATGTACTGTCAGAACACCTTTTTGGTGTCGACCGGAAAAACCTCTCCCTCCGGAGAGGAGCCATAATTTGTGGATTTGAAACGGCTTTATCATCACAATTATCAAGTTCTGACCCTTCACACAAACTTGATAGAAACTTTCTCACCTAAGGGGTCTGGAAAAAAGTGAAGGAAGAAAAATGAAAAATCTTGGTCGTCGCCGGGAATCGAACCCAGGGCCACTATATTTTTATATCGTTTTTTTTTCTTTCATTTTTTCCTTTGCTTTTTTCCAGACCCCTTTAGGTGAGAAAGTTTCTATCTAGTTGTATGAAGGGTCAGAACTTGATAATTTGTCTTTATTTTGTTGCAAGCCAGGTGATTTTCCTAGTAGCACTTGCTGTCCTGTGGTTATCATTTCCTTGCACGTTTTGTTCAGAATAGAAGCATCAAACTTTCAGAGAGCATTGGCCAACTGCTGCTCCACCCATCATTTCTGTAGCTCCACCTACTACTACACCACTTAATACTCACCCACAGTGGCAAATGATGCTGTGAGAGATATCCCTTTCAATGATTCTTCTAATGTTTTCTCAAACTCTGAGCAGACTTCAACACAAGCTGCTAATTCAGACCAGCATATCTTTTGTATTTCTTTAAGATGTGTTCCATTTTTTTTGTATTTCTTCATTTTCATGTAACACTTCATTTGTAAATTTATACTTATGATGATGACTATGTTGCTGCAAGTGTTCAAATTTTTGTCTTATATTTTTCTTCTCTCTTAGTTTAGCTTGAGATGACTCAAGCTTTTGTTTGTTTCAATGCTTTATCTAAGTCCTTGTGCAATTTTATAGCCTCCTGCCTCAGTTCTTTGGAATATTCTAGCTTATTTTGAGCTAGCTGGTTAATTAGGTCCACCATTTTTTCAGCCTCATTCTTTTTAAGGTGTTCTGCATTTATAATGTAACAAGGCAAATTACTTTCAATTTTTTCTTCACTAACTCTGTCCCCAATTTGTAAGACTGTACAAACTTCTTGTAAGGTTGATTTATATTTTTTGTTAGTTTCATCTGTTATGACAGTGCAAAATTCAGCTCTGCTATCTCGGTGTAATTCTGTTTTCTTCACTTCTGTTAAGTCAACTTCTTTGGAATTTCTCTCATAATAGTACTCTGTCTCCAAATTCAACTGTTTAGTTGCCAATTATTCCATGACCTTTGCAACTGAATCACATTGGATATTCGTAAGAGCAGTAATAATCTCATGGCAATTGCTTCTATGTCCCAGAACCAAGCATAAATCATTTCATTAATTCTGTAATGCAGTTTAGAATAGTCATGTTCAATGGAGTCAAGCCTGGGTTTGGGGATTCCAAGTTGTGTTCCAAGTATCTTCCATTTCAGTGAAACTGGTAATATAGTTTTAGATATTTGTGGTCGGTCTTTTTCTAAAATTTTGTTTAAGCTAGGGGGAAATTTGAGATTCTTTTTAAAATGGGAGACACTCGTCTTTCTTCTGATCATTCAGAACTTTTTCGATTTTCGACCAGGTACACTCGGTGTTGTTATTGAACCAGAATATGTGACCTGGTAGAGAGACTTGAGATTATCTTCTTTACATTATTCTTCAATTTGTTGTAGCGCTTCATGGGAACATTGAGTGACTTACCTTCTTCATGCCACTGCAGAAATAATTCAATTAGTGCATGGCACACATTCCTTATTGTAACAGTGGGATCAATATGAAGTTCAACAGACCTTTGAAACAATTCTTCCAGTTCTTCAATGACTGCCTCCATTTGTGCCATCTTCTCCCTACATGTTACTGTAGTAATACAATCCTATATGGTTGGGAATTATTTATGACCATTAGTGTCACTGTGTTGCTGGAATTACATTTGTTCCAGTCTGTGTGTGATGTGGCATGCTGCTATGAATTATTGGGGAAAGGAGGGAGGAGGGGTTGGGGAGGATTGATCAAAATTCATCAGGGATTAAAAAATAAGTACAACTGGAAGGAAAGCTATAGTTTTGTTAATATAATCAACTTTTTTTATAGGTAAACCAAATCTAAGCTAATCTCAAGCTAGCAGTCTATTTACAATGACTCAGGTGAAGTTTACTGAGGCTCGCTGAAGATAGAGATCTCCGATAGGTAGAACAGAAATCCGAAGTAATGTCCTTTATTCAGAAGTTCAACTGGTACTGTCATATAACTACCACACCCCATTAAAATTGCACGAATGTGTCCAGGTCTCCCTGGACAACAAATCCACACAAAGCCAAACTGAATGCCCCCTGACAAGACATTTACAATTTAATTGATATGAATACATCTTCTAATTAATACCTTGCGTGCAATGGTGAATTAATGACTGTGCTAAGCACAGTATAAAGCAAGGATATCAATTTTATTGTGTACTGAATCGGCCTATTGGTTGCCTTTATGTAGAAAATGTATTGAATTGAAAAGTATCGTATGCCCTAACATGCCCGCAATATTCTGCAGTAAAGGGGAAGTCCGGAGTTTTTGCGTTGGGTTACTGCGTCCCCCTAAGCTTCATTTTTAAGCTTATTGCATCCCCTCAGGGTTTGCTAATTCTATAATACCATTCTGTGCCAATTACATTAATTTGGTTAAATAAAATAGCTTCGTATGAATGCAGAGACTTTATATTACTAGCAACGAGTTGCTGTTGAGATGAGCTAAACTCAGAATCTCTTACGATGCTATTATGGTTGTGATGGTCTTTTGACTAAATGGAAGTAAGCTGCTTGGTTCATACAGACTACCACTTGCACTCCACGAGAAGTCAGTCTAATTCTTTGGGTGGAGTATTCTCAATTTTTTTTGCTTTTCATATTCTTTGCACCAACGATACCAAGTTCTCAAGCCGTGTAATGTTTCTTTTTTGTTTTTCTTTTTTTAGTATCACAGTTATTTTGCTCCTCTAAAAACTTACGTAATTCCTCATCCTCAAGACTAACTGATTGTTCACTCTCAAAGCTACAAGATGGTGGTACTTCTTGCCTTTCATATTCTCTTTCTACGCCACCTTGAATATTAGAGAAAAGATTTTCAATCATCAGAAGAAAAAAAAAGAATCGAAAGACTTCTTGGCGGGAATATCACTCGTCTGTCGGTTGCATTTTCACTCGTGCCTGCAGCACTCGTGTAAATGCTAGGCAACAGACCTGCGGTATTCAATGACCTGTGGCTGGATCCAAGCTTGCAACTATATCAAGTTCTCCTCTCACTCCCACAAAGAAAACTAGTGTGTATGTAAAGATTTAGAACTTCCCGCAAGGTTAATAAAAAAAAATCTTTCTTCAGAATATCCATGTTATAATCATTAGTCTTATTCACAATCTCTCACAAAAAAAAATAGCTACTTCTCTTAGCTATTTGGTTCAACTATTGATTTTAAATAATATAATCATTTAGTTCAATATACTCATTTATTTATAAACCTTGTTTTTCAAAATTTATTGCACTTTTCTTTTTTCTTTCAACCATACCTGCTGTGTCATTAGTGACATTTCAGTAGAAATCTCCAAAGCCATCATCCCCAATTCTAAAAGTCCTCAGATCTAGGTCCTGATCTAGAACTGTCCTGATATAGCTACACCCTCTGGCCAGGCATTGTTGCATTAGGTGGATATGAGGTGGGATGAAGTGGGCAAATCCATAAGCAGCCAACCCAAAATATAATTCTGGAGAAATCAAATACTCTTAATGTACTTCTATTTTCATAGAGTGATTAGTGTACAAAGATTTAAAAACATTATAAATGCAGACAAAAGACATGAAGAAATGGTCATAGAGCTGATAGTTGGCTAAAGAAATTAGCAGACCGTGATCAAAGAACGTCAAGAACATGCATGAATTGTGGAATACTATGATGCTCTATCATAAGTCACTTCATTACACAGACTTACTGGATCTCTAGATACCACCCATTGGACTCCACCCATATTTGTGTTGTCACTGCCTTCAGTGGGCTCTTCAATGGGTCCTTAAATTAGCAATTCAGAAGTTGCTTCAATATTTTCAGTGGTATATTTGATATTATTATCCATAATGTCTTCAAATTTATGAAGACATTATTTCCTTATCCTCTTATCCTTTTTTTCCTGGTTATCACAAGCCAAAGAAGAGCTTCTAGAACGGTCTTCTGTATCCCCTATGATTGCACTATGAAAAAGGAAGGAAGAGAAGAAGTATAATTTGTTTTTGTATTGCTAAGGTTTACTTCCATTTGATGCATGTACTGGTTTTCTGCCTCCAAACAATTGGACATCTAGTTAAGTTTTCTTGCAGTGTTCCATCATGGCACATCATAAGGTCAGTCACTTGTCCAGAATAGATGCAGAGGCCAGCAGTATATTTGACACTAATGCACCCATTGATACTCCACCAATCTTCAATACTGTGAGTTCTCACAATTCAGCCAATATATATACAGGTACAAGCTCAGCCCCACTTAAAGCAGCTTCAGTAACTACTGATCAAGCAGTATATGTGATTCTGATGGTACTTCGGACATCAATGGTAATGCTTCAAATACCAGCAGTTATATCTCCGACTGACTTGCTGATACATCATCATTGTTAGTACAGTAGACTTTTTACACAATCCAGTGGGAAGAAATTGATACAGTACTATTGATCGTATGTGTCAGCTACTTTTTTATTCCAGGACTCTTGAAATAAATCGAGTTGCAAGTATTGAGTAGTTAATGGTAGCATTTCCAATGACTCATTTTTTTCTCTCCCCTTTTTCTTCCCCCATTTTTCATCCCATTCACTTCTATTTTCAGTGACACCTCCCATCATGGCACCTTAATGTGAGGGCATGGGCTACCAACATTGGTGATTTTGAAGTGCTTGGTAAAAATAACAGAAGGTGATCTATTCACACGTGATGCAATTTAACACAAGGAATGCATGACCAATTACACACGTCAAAGATCTCATCTGCGGAAAAAACATGGCGAAGGTAAAACCTTGGAGGGTGTTGCTTTTACTGAAACAGTGTCATGTATTCTAGAGAGTGAGAGTGAAGGTCCATTTTATATCACTGATCTGGCAGAACTATACTAGTGGTGTGCTTGAGCACAAATATGGCGAGCGAGCCTTAAACTACATTATTGTTTTAAATTACGCATATGCGGTAAAGGGGATTCAATGCCATAGTAACCGCTTCCCTCAACTGTTGGAATTGAAAAAGAAGCAACAAAATCAAGTCACGTTATTTAAATTTTTCTTTGTGATATTCTTAATAGTAGTTGTAACGCACAATACTTTCACACAACTGAACATACCTACGCAAGACTTACCTTCGTGGTTCATCTAGTGGACAATGAATTTTCAAGTAAATACTGTTGAGTAGGGCTTATAACTGTGACAAATAGCATATTAACTTACAACCACCACTAACTCGAATAGAAATGGAGCTCCCATAAGTTTTTTAGTTTTAACTGCACCCGCAAAAGAATTCAAAGCGGTAAACAATTCAATTTCTAAGGTGATACGGGTAATGATCGCTAAACTGGAGGATTCTGTTTAGTGAAGCTTGGGACAGGGTCGAACACAGAACGAACACAAAATTACGCGCGGGTCAAAGTACAAAATGACATACGTACGTCCAAATATATAAATAAACTAGTGGTGTGCTTGAGCACAAATGGCGAGCGAGCCTGATGTTAGGTAACATAAAACTAAGTATTGTTACTATGTTTTAGCTTAGTTAATGCAAACACTATAATAGCAGTTATGACCTTTTATTTTCAGCAAACAAATACAAATCACTCTCTTACCTGATTAATGTACTTTTGTAGTATCAAACATCAACCATTCGGATAATCTCAGCACAGTAAACTCTTGAAAACAAGCTCTCAGCTACGATAAAAAAATAAACCAGTGTTATATTTGTAATTTAGCCAACAACATATATGAATACTACTTACAATCATCTTATTGAGTAATTATAACTTTCTTATTGAAGTTACGTTTGAGAACCATCTGAATTACCTTGAATTCTTGGACAAAAGCTCTACCTCAAAAACAAAACCATCAATTTTAGCACACAAATACATCTTATTCTTGAAGCAGTGGTAACTTTTGTAGTACCAAATTTTGAAGCCGAATCTGACGATTGAATTTAACATCCCGTTGACAAGCTCTAGCTAAAAAAGAAAGGCCAGAGTTTAATTTTGCATCGTTAGCTAACAAATATGGAAGTACTTACTACCCTCAGCTTCCTGAAAGTAGTAGCTTCCTTAGCATTATACTACTACGGGCATTCTGACTACCAACAGCTCTTGACAACCAACCCGGCACTCTCTCTTCCCTACCCCCCCATAAAACGGCGAAGTTTTGAAATGAAGTCTGGAAAAGGGTCTTCAATGCCATAGTAACCGGTCGAATCAACTTTTTGTTTCTTGAAAAGCAAGCATTTTCGAAGGAATTTTCTCACAATTTGGAGCTTAAGTATAAAGTAAGGCTTGCTTAATCCTGTAGTTTCAGAATAAACTGGGGTCAAGCCTAAAAAGCCGTGTTTTTTTGGAGAAAAGAGTTCCCCGCGCGCGCGTTTAAAGGGCATACGTACCATCCCACATACATATATACATATAACATATACCCGATTTTGCATTATCCACCCCTAATACTGGTCCTCGCGCTAAACGCCTCGCTGGGTCGCCAACTAGTGATTTAGCTTGAGCACAAATGACACTATTGTTAAATGATTGATTTTAACAAGTAACACTCAAGCTACTAAAATAATAGTTAAGTTTTTCGGTAAAGGGGATTCAAAGCCATAGTAACCGCTCCCAGCAACTGTTTGAATTGAAAAAGAAGCAACAAAATCAAGTCACTTTATTTAAAGTTTCCTTTGTGACATTCTCAATAGTAGTTGTAACGCACAATACTTTCACACAACTGAACATACCTACGCAAGACTTACCTTCGCGGTTCGTCTAGTGGACAATGAATTTACAAGTAAATGCTGTTGAATAGGGCTTATAACTGTGACAAATAGCAACTAACTCGAATAGAAATGGAGCTCCCATAAGTTTTTGCGTTTAAACTGCACCCGCAAAAGAATTCAAAGCAGTAAACAATTCAATTTCTAAGGTGATACGGGTAATGGTCGCTTAACCGGAGGATTCTGTTTAGTGAAGTTTGGGACGGGGTCGAACGCGGAGCGAACACAAAAAAATACGGAGGGTCAAAGTACAAAATGACATACAATACGTCCAAACATATTAATATAAATAAATAAACAAACATCCCCGATTTTCGATTGTGTTACCCCTGTAAGTGTCTCGCTCGCTACGCTCGCTCGCCAACTAGTGATGTGCTTGAGCACAAATGACGAGCAAGCCTGATGGTTAGGTAACATAAAACTATACAGATTGTTACTATGTTTTAGCTTAGTCCATGCAAACACTATAATAGCAGTTATGACCTTTTATTTCAGCAAACAAATACAAAATCACTCTCTTACCTGATTAATGGTAACTTTGTAGTATCAAACATCAACCATTCTGATAATCTCAATTACCAGTAACTCTTGAACAAGCTCTCAGCTTGGATAAAAAAATAAACCAGTGTTATTATTTGTAATTTTAGCCAACAAATATGGAATTCCTACTTACCTCAATTTCCTGAGTATCAAATTGAAGTTACTTAGACTATCTGAATTATCGTGAATTTTTGACAACAAGCTCTCAGCTACAAAAACAAAAGACCATCAATTTTAGCACGCAAATACAAAATTGTGACCCTTTACAGGAAAATCGGGCACAACGCAGCAAGTACAGTTTTTAGCTACGATCAAAATTGTCATTTTAGTCATTTTTTTATCAATTATTTTTTATTGCATTATGAAATAATAAATCCTTAATACACCTGCGAAGTTTGAAGATCAGGCCCTCTTTAGAATGATAGTAATAAGCCCGAGAATTCATGAACTTCACTTACTCCTGAACTCATATCCGGGCCGTTACTAAGTCTGGGTTTTAGCGCGGGCCCAATCCGTGACTAAGAGGCTAAAAATCTTGATTTTATTGAAAAGTTTATAGCTTGCGTAATGGAGATGTATAGTGTATTATCTCAGGAACGGTTAGAGCGTGGACTTTCAAACTTGGAGGATTATATTTTCAGACGTAGGCGAGCCCATTTCTGTAAAAAAAATTAAAAAATGATGCTCTCGCGTTGTGCCCGATTTTCCCATAGACGGTCACAATTACTTTCTTATCTCATTTTATTGAGCAGTGGTAACTTCTATAGTATCGAATTGAAGCCATTGTGTTACTATTTGAATTTACCAGTCACTGTTGACAACAAGCTCTTAGCTACATAAAAGAAAGGCCAGAGTTATTTTTGTATATTTAGCTAACAAATATGGAATTACGTACTTACCTCAGCTTCACTGGAGTAGTAGTAGATTCCTTAGCATTAATACTACGGCATTCAGACTACCAGTGGCTCTTGACAACCAACAATCAGCACTCCGTATCCCCCTAAAACGGCGAAGTTTTGAAATTAAGTCTGGAAAAGGGACTTCAATGCCATAGTAACCGGTCTCAGCAATTTTTTGTGTCTTGAAAAACAAGCTCCGCTGGTTGCCAATAATACTGTCTCAGATGTAAGCATTAACTACTGCTTTCCTGTTGGTTTAGAATTAGTGTCTGCAAACTTAACTGTTATCATTTTTTTGAGTGTACGGATTTCATAGACTACATTAAGACTACTCCAACACAAAGTGTTGACATACATTTCTTCAATTGGTTAAGACAACTGTAAAGCTTTCCTTGTTTAAAGTTATTGCAACACTTTCTTGCGGCTGCAGCAGAAAGGAAGTTTCCAATGTGTATTAGTGCCTCCGTGTATGTATGTTTATACAAGCGTATATTAATTGTATCTATACTAGTGATGTGCTTGAGCACAAATGGCGAGCAAGCCTAAAGACTATACTATTGTTATATGAATGATTTTGACTTCTAACACTGAAGCTACTGAAAATAAGGTCCAGTTTTTAAATTACACATACACGGTAAAGGGATTTCAGTGCCATAGTAACAACTCGCTGCAACAGTTTGAATTGAAGGGGAAAAACAACAACAAAACAATACATGTTATTTAAACGTTTTCTTTGTGATATTCTTTAGCTAAGTAGTGGCTGTAAAGCACAATGCTTTGACACAACTGGACATACACCTACACGATACTTACCTTCGCGGTTAGTCTAGTGGACAATGCATTTTCAAGTAAATACTGTTGCGTACGGCTTATAACCATGACAAAGAGCGCATTGACTTCCCACCGCCACTAACTCGAATAGAAATGGAAGTCCCGTAAGTTTTCACGTTTTAACTGCACCTGCAAAAGAATTCAAAACGGTAAACAATTCAATTACTAGGACCGGAGGATTCTGTTTGGGACGGGGTCGACCACAGAACTAACACAAAAACGCGTGGGTCAAAGTACAAAAATGCCTTACGTACATCCAAACATATATACTAGTGGTGTGCTTGAGCACAAATATCGAGCGAGCCTGATAGTTAGGTAACATAAAACTACAGATTGTTACTATAATGTTTTAGCTTAATTCATGCAAACACTATTATATCAGCAAACAAATACAAAATCACTCTCTTACCTTATTAATGGTAACTTCTGTAGTATCAAACATCTGCCATTCTGATACCAGTAACTCTTGGACAAGCTCTCAGCTACGGTAAAAAAAATAATAAACCAGTGTTATTATTTAATTTTAACCAACAAATATGGAATTACTACTTACCTCAATTTCCTGAGTATTGATAACTTCTGTAGTATCAAATTGAAGTTATTTTGACTATGTGAATTACCTCACATTCTTGACAACAAGCTCTCACCTACAAAAACAAAAGACAATCAATGTTAGCACACAAATACAAAATTACTTTCTTACCTCATTTTCTTGAGCAGTAGTAACTTTCGTAGTATCAAATTGAAGCTATTCTGACTATTTGAATTTACCAGTCATCTTTGACAACAAGCTCTTAGCTACAAAAAAGAAAGGCCAGAGTTATTTTTACATATATAGCTAACAAATATGGAATTATGTGCTTACCTCAGCTTCACTGAAGTAGTTGTAACTTCCTTAGCATTAACATTACGGCATTCTGACTACCAATGGCTCTTGACAACAAACAAGCGGCACTCCGTATCCCCCTAAAACGGTGAAGTTTTGAAATTACGTTTGGAAAAGGGTCTTCAATGCCATAGTAACCGGTCTCAGCAACTTTTTATGTCTTGAAAAACAAGGGTTTTCGCCGGAATTTTCTCACACTTCGGAGCTTAAGTTTAAAGTAAGGCTTGTTTAATGCTGTGTTTCAGAATAAACTGGGGTCAAGCCTAAAAAGCCGAGTTTTTAGGAGAAAAAAAGTTTCCCGCGCGCGCGTTTAAGGGGCATACGTACCATCCAAACACACATTATACATACTAGTGGTGTGCTTGAGCACAAATGGCGAGCGAGCATGATAGTTAGGTAACATAAAATGCTTATTTTTAGCTTACTTCATGCAAACACTATAATAGCAGTTATAACATTTGATTTCAGCAAACAAATACAAAATCACTCTCTTACCTGATTAATGGTAACTTTTGTAGTATCAAACATCAACCATTCTGATATCTCAATCACCAGTAACTCTTGAACAAGTTCTCAGCTACGATAAAAAATAAACCAGTGTTATTATTTGTAATTTTAGCCAACAAATATGGAATTACTACTTACCTCATTCTTGAGTATTGATAACTTCTGTAGTATCAAATTGAAGTTACTTTGACTATCTGAATTACCTTGAATTCTTGACAACAAGCTCTCACCTAAAAAAACAAAAGACAATCAATTTTAGCACACAAATACAAAATTACTTTCTTACCTCATTTTCTTGAGCAGTGGTAACTTTTGTAGTACCAAATTTGAGTCATTCTGACTATTTGAATTTACCAGTCACTGTTGACAACAAGCTCTTAGCTATAAAAAAGAAAGGCCAGAGTTATTTTTGCATTTTTAGCTAACAAATATGGAATTACGTACTTACCTCAGCATCCCTCGAGTAGTAGTAGCTTCCTTAGCATTATACTTTATGTGCTTACATACGCTTTTCAGAAGTAGTGATAGCTCTCTTGACTATCTGAATTGCCTCTTGACAACCAACAATCGGCACTCCGTATCCCATAAAACGAAGAAGTTTTGAATTAAGTCTGGAAAAGGGTCTTCAATGCCATAGTAACCGGTCGAATCAACTTTTTGTGTCTGCAAGCGTTTTCGCAGGAATTTTCTCACACTTCGGGGAGAGAGAATAAACTGGGGTCAAGCTTCCATACATACATATAACATATACCCGATTTTGCATTATCCACCCCTAATACTGTCTCGCTCGCTCCGCTCGCTCGCCAATAAAAATAGACTTGAAGAGTTGGGTGGGATAGTTACAGACAGGGTACGTGGTGTGACACACAGAGACGAAATAAAATAGCGCCGCCACCAGAACAGGATTCTCAGCGATCAAACCGAGTTCCTTCAAACCCTCGACCCAAGCTAGAGTTTTAATTCTAAGCAGAGAGGAGTAGGTATCTCACAAGGTGTCAAATAATTGCTTATACAACCCGAACTGAACTTTACAAGTTGGGTTGGCTGATCTCGCCCGCACTGACTATGGCAGTTCGGAAGGGCAGCCCGAGTTGTAAGTTCGGGCCTAGCTGTGTAGTCAGTAAGGGGATCGAAAATGGAGGACTTTGCTGCCCTTGTCGTCTGCTCGGTACAAGGCTCGCTGTCGGGATGGCGACCTTGTGGCAGTAACTTTCGTGGACGTTGGAGTACCAAGTGGAGGACTCGGTCTTAGCTTAGGTCCGAATAATCAGATAGCTGGGGTGGGTGGGTAACTACAACTTCACTGGTTTGATAACTATAGGAACTATAACTGAGAACTAAAATGAAAGAATACAAAACTTATAACAACTGTTGGCCTGGGCATGAACCTCGACTAAGCGGTCAGCGAGTTTACAAAAATAAAGTGCATGCGTAGTATAGCTACATCGGAATATGTTCATTGAGGTTCCGTTAGGCCTGCACATTGGCCAATATAAAACCAACCAGGAATTGTGTGTGATGAGAGCATACAAGGGTGGTGCATGAATAGTGAATGGCAAGGTAGTTAATAATCTAATATGTTCCTGAAGGTATAGTCATTGTTCTCTGTGAGCATGGGGAAGGGTATTTCACCACAGAGTACATACGCCTCGGTTCCAGAAGCGCATTCTGTCCCAAATACCATGGATGAAAGTTTTAAAGACTGGCAATAAGATTTATATTGCATGTGAAGCTGCAGTTAACAGCTGCTCGCGAGTTGCATCAAAACCCTGATCAAGATACATCAATATGGCACGAACTGCAATTTACCTTAGGTAACACATTTTTGTTTGGCAGCGGAGGTTTGACGTCAAATTTGCGACTCATGCACAAGAGAAATCAGTTCCATCAATTTTTATTGTCATTCATTGAGATGATATTGTGTGGCCCTTCATTAGAATGGATCTCTGAGGCTGAGGACAGAAAGTCTGCAGCCTTATCCATTCCTCAGCTTCTTATTTACAATGCTGTGAAGAATCCACAAGCTACAAAGTGTTTTGTTGCGACAAATTAAGAGGGAAACACCACTTGCAATTTTCATTGCACTGAAAGTATATTGTGTGATGGGGAACACTGCAGGGGAATCATAGGCTGTCTGTATGAACTTGGAGTATGTATATTGTATGACCATGTGAGGAATATCTCAAAAGTCATGGATAATTCTATTGTCAAGATATTTGAAGCAGAAGGGGTACCCTGTGGTCCAATGCTGAGAAAGGGGTTGTTAACAATACGTAGTTCAGATAACATTGATATTAACCCCTTGAACCGTGATGCTTAAGATGCCTCGCAAGCACTGGGTGTGTTCTAACTCAACTACCAGATTCTAATATTCCAGGCACTGATAGAAGTGATAAGCAGTAGTGTGAAGCTGCCAAAATTTACTTAAGATAGCTCCTCTACCTCAGTTTTACACTGATGTGAAGCAGTTGATGTCAATACTGACAAAATTGTAGCAAAGTCTTGATTGATCTTTGTATACCAACATCATCAGTTTGCAACACATCACCACCTATCTAATCCCAGATCATTCCACAGACAGCAACCACTCGGCCCCTAAAGATGAAACATTATCATCTAGTACACTAGAATGCTGCGTCACTCATGCAGAGTAACTAATTCAAAGTGACAATCACAGTGACGGTGACCCTGTCTTGTGGGCAGCCTTCTGTGCCTCCAACCTGTACTTTGCATCTGGTGCAAAATCCGGCAGGCCCTACTGCTTGGCTTGGCTTTTATCATCTCTGCTAGGCAGACAGTCAGGGTTGTCATCTTGACCTGACTACTCCTCTTCCCCAGTCACCACTGTGGGGGCGGGATAAGATATAACCAGGGGCGTAGGCAGGGGGGGGGGGTTCAGGGGGTTCACGTTAACCCCCCTTTCAAATTAATGATATTCATGAAAGTAATAAATAAAGTACTAATTAATGTCTGAATTGGGAATGAATGCTCGTATCTACTCATGAATAGTTGAATAAAGTGTAAATAAAATTACATTTAGGAAGGACTCAGCACCATAGTTGCTGTATATAATACAAAGCAAGAGCAATAGCTTAGTTCAGTTGCAGCTGAAATCATGAAGAGACAGAGTCAGTCAGGAGATCTAAGATCATTTTTCAAGAAACGTGCCATTCAAGAAGAAGGTAAGTCAATTTTCATCACATGCTGCTCATCCAATCCAGTCCTGTATTATTATAGGTCCGCAATCAGCAGAAATTCAAAGTTCAGATTGTGAGAATGATTTAGCAAGTTCATTATCAACTGTAGAGCAGCCTGAAGTGTCCTTGACTGGAACCAATGAAGATCATGGACCATACGATATTGGCAGTTTATTTGATCCAAGTAAGTCAATTGATGATATCATCACTTCAATCGAAAAGCTTTCAAACGGTACGAAGTATTCATTGCTATACAACCATGTCAAACCTCCAAGTGTATGTCCATCTACATGGTCACATGGTGTTAACAGAAAATTCAATGATACTTGGTTGAAAAAATATCCATGGCTATTGTACAGCCCAAAGTTAAATGGTGTCTTTTGTGGTCCTTGTTCTCTGTTTCTCATTGATTGCCAGCGAAAAGATAAAGGTTATTTCGTGAACAAACCATTTTCCAACTGGACCAAAATTTGTGCTTCGTTGAGTAACCATTCCAAGTTAAAGTACCATCGTGATTGTCTCCAAATAGCAGATGCAATGAAATCCACCACTGAAAAGTCAGACATGCGAGTAAACTCCAGAAAAAGATTGATGAGAACAGGCACATACTGAGGCAAATAGTTCGAGCTGTTGTGTATTTAGGAAAGGAATAGCATTTCGTGGTAAGATTGAGAATATCACTTCTACCAAAAACCCAGGAAATTTTTTAGCATTACTTAAATCTTATGCTGAGATGGATACCATTTTATTCAACCATCTCTATCATACAAAGGCTAAAAATGCTACACACTTGTCTCCTATTACGCAAAATGAAATTATTAATATTATAGGTTATGACATAATTCTTGCAAATATTATCTCAGAAGCGAAGCAAGCTAATTATTTCTCTGTTCTAGCAGATGAACTTTCGTGTCACAACACGGAATACTTACCCATATGTATTCGCTTTGTCGATAGTATCAGAGAAGATTACTTGTCATTTATAAAGTTGGATCGAGTTTGAGCTGTCGATATTGCAAGTGCTATCATTCAAACTTTGGAAGAGTTTGGCTTGTCACTCGATGGTTTGCGTGGCCAGGGGTATGATGGAGCTAGTACAATGAGTGGACAGAAAACTGGTGTACAGGCACGAATTAAAGAAAAGCAGCCAAAAGCCTTGTATACGCATTGTGCTGGTCATTCATTTAATTTAGCAATATTAGATTCTTGCACTGTCCCACCAATCAGAAATTGTGTTGATATAATCAAAGCGTTTACTTTGTGGGTTAAGCATTCAGCTAAACGAGAGGGTCTGCTCAAGAAAATTATAGAAAAGAGGTCCCAAATTGGAACCAAGCAGCAATCTTTGCTGAATGTTTGTGTTACAAGATGGGTTGAAAATATTGATGGATGGGAGCGTTTTCACAATATCATCCTTTTCTCATTGAGATGTGTGAAGTAATTATATATGGCAATAGTGAGTTTGAAAGTTACAATGATGGGTGGAATGCTGGGGAAAAGAAAAACTCTTTAGCACATCTGAAAGCATTAGAGTCATTTGAATTTGTTTATTCTTTAGTTACTCTTTTTAGGTCCCTTCTTTATGTTAAAAGTGCTGTAATTAGTTTGCAAGGACCATCCAATGACCTTATCTCTGGCATAAGTAAAGTTAAGGAGTGTTGTAGAGATATAAAGCAAGAAAGAGAAAATATTGAGCAATACTCCCTACGTATCTTTCAGCATTCTTCACGGTTAGCAAATTAGTCTGAAATATCAATTTCAATGCCACGCATAACTCAGAGACAACAGCATCGTTTTAACCCTCGAAGTAGCTCAGTAGAAGAATACTTTAAGCAGACTATAGCAATCCCTTTTCTCGACTATCTGACTACCAGTATTGCTACTAGGTTTGATAAACATACTACACAAGTAGCTGCTTTACAAAGCCTCTTGCCTGCATACTTGGAAACAACTTCATCACTTGATGATATTCGACCCACTATTGCCTTCTATTCTGAGGATCTCCCCAATGTTGAGATTATTGATGAAGAGCGTCATCGTTGGAAATCAAAATGGTTGCATATCCCTCAAAATGATCGCCCTAAATTCTTGAGTGAGACATTGAAAGAATGTGATGCAAATGCTCTGCCTAACATTTTCACATTATTGAAACTATTTGCCACTCTTCCCTTAAGTTCGTGTTCTTGTGAACGCTCAGGATCATCTCTTCGTAGGCTTCACAGCTATTTATGTGCTACACAAACTGAAGAAAGACTGTCTGCGGCAGTTTGTCACAAGGGGAGGCTGCTAGTGGGTCTACTGATCCCTTAGCTATGATCATGCAACAGATGGCTTCTTTGTTGGAGAAACGAAATGATCGGATAGATAAGTTGGAGCAGGAAAAGGTTGCTTTAGTTAAGGGTCAAACAGATACTATAACGAGGCTTGAGAGAGAAAAGACTAAAATACAGACATCTACTTTAGAAAAGCTGGAAAAACATAGACAAGACAGTGAAAGGGAAGCTAGGGCAGCCCGGCGCATTGAAAGATGCATTGATAGGTTGAACAGTTGTAAGGATGGTAGGGAAATTGAAAATTTTCTTAACTCTTTTGAAGCTGAGCTTACAGCTGCAGGGTACCTAAGGAGGAGTGGAAACACATTCTAATCTCTAAATTAAGTTTGAAGGCGAAAGGAACCGTCCTAGATTTGCTTGACTAGAAGGCAAGCTGGAGATGGATTTCAGGGAGACAGTATGGTAGTTTTGGAACTTGTTTTAATTTTGCAAAACTTGGGCATAGGGCATTCGAGTGTAGGAATACTCGGGGAGTTCACAGTAGGTTCAATAATAACTAGAGACCTGTGACTTGTTTCACTTGTGGTCAGCCGGGCCATAAGGCACCTGAGTGCCCCAAAAGATCTAGTGGGAAAGAAGAGGCACCATCAATTTTTAAGAATAGTAAGGGAGAGAATAAAGGAGAGAAAAAGATCAGAGTGGTAGACATAGGAATGTTGTGGAAGCAGTAGTAAAATGGAAATCATGTAAGACTTGTCATAGACAGTAGTGCTCAAATATCAGTAGTACCTGAGGCAATTGTGAAGGAAGATCAGATTACAGATGATTTTGTGGTTCTTGAGGGTATAGCTAAGAAAAAGATTCCAGCCAAGTTGGCTATGATTCCTTTTCAAATTGGGAACTTGGAGATTGTGAGGGAATCGGCGATTTTTCCAGGATGTAGAAAGTTGGGGAATAGAAGAGAAGCAGGTTATTTTTGGGAAGACGGTTTGCTCTTCCACAGAGTTTCTGATCATGAATGTGGGTATTTTGTGAGGTTAGTGTTACCAGTTAGTAGGTGTAGGGCTGTTTTGGAGTTAGCCCATGATGGATCTGGCCACCTTTCAGCTAGGAAGGTTAGAGCCTTGTTAAATGCACATTTTACTTGGCCGTTTATTGCTAAGGAAACTGAAGAATATAGTAAGAATTGTGATACCTGTCAAAAAGTTAATAAGAGTGGACAGAGGAAAGCATGCATGGTTGAGAGGCCAGTGATATCAGAGCCTTTTGAATCTTTAGCAGTAAATCTTGTGGGTCTACTCCCGATGGGAAAGGGAGATGCTCGCTATTTGCTGACTGCTATTTGCATGACATGCAGATGGCCTGATGCCATACCACTCAAGAATATAACTGTCAAGTCAGTGGCTGCTGGATTAATAGATATATTTAGTCGTACAGGGCTTCCATTGCAAACATCGAGTGACCAAGGGGGGCAGTTTAACAGCAGACTAATATGATTAGAACTACTCCCTACCACCACCAGTCTAATGGGGTTGTGGAAGGATGCATGGGACCTTGGAAGCAATACTTGCTAAAGCCAGCCACGAGGGTAAAGATTGGGAAGGATATGCCTCATGCCGTTTTAGCGCTTTGGCAGTGGCCTAATCAAGATACAGGGTTCTCCCCATATCAATTAGTTTATGGGCAGAATGTTAGAACACCCCTTGACCTATTGTATATGCAGGCTGGGCGGAGAAGGTTGGTGATGGCTTGAATGTTTCTGAGTGGGTTATGGAGTTGAGGGAAATAATAGAAGTTTAAGAGAGAGCGTATTGGAGACAGGGCTATGTGAGTCAGAAAAAAGAGCTGAAAGTTATAACAAAGGCAAAGTTGACAGGGAATTATCAGTGGGTGATTTGGTATTGTGTAGAAGACCAGGTTTGGCTAGTAAATTGGCGGATAGTTGGGAAGGGCCATATACTGTGATTGAGAAATTCAATAAGGTGAATTACAAAAGTGGAAGAGGTAGATGGAAATAATAGAAAGTGTGTTGTGCACGTGAACAATGTGACACAATTTAGAAATCGTGAGCAGTTTGTGGGAGCTGTAACAGTGGTGGCAGAAGAAAAGGATTTTGTAGAGGACTTACAGATTATGTCAGATGTAAAGTGTAGTGGGGTGGATGAGTGTGAGCTGGCTGAATGTCTGAGTGAGTTTGAAGATGTGATGTCAGAAGCCGGGGAATTGTACTTTGAGGGCTATAAGTATCAACATTCAAGAGGGGGTTGAGCCTATTTCTCAGGCACCATACAAAATCCCAGTGAAGCTTCATGAAGGTGTGAAAGGAATTAGACAGTTTGTTGTGTGATGGTGATAGTTGTTGGTGTTCACCTTTAATGCCTGTAGTAAAACCTAATAGTAAGATCAGACTTTGTGTTGATTTCAGAAAGATTAATGCAGTCACTCCCCAAGTGCAACAGCAATTGCCAGAGTTGGAGGATATTTTAGAACAAGTGGGGTCTGCTCAGGTTTTGAGTAAAATTAATCTGGCGAAAGGGGGTTTCACCAGCTAGTTTTGGAGGAAGGGTGTCGCAATCTTACTACATATTGTACTCCTTATGGTAAATTTAGGTATTGTAAGTTACCTTTTGGGATGAAAAATGTCCCAGCTTATTTTCAAGCATCTATGGAGGTTGCTTTGAGAGAATGTATAAACTTCTGTTCAGTATATGTAGATATTTTGGTATATAGTCAAGATCCAAGCAAACATGTTAGTGATATAAGATTGGTTTTAGAGGCTTTGAGGAGGGTAGGTCTAACGGCAAGACCGGAGAAATGTCAGTGGGGACAGTCATACTTGGAATATCTGGGGCATAGGATAGGTGGAGGTCAAGTAGCTGTGCCTCAGGCTCATGTGGAAGCCATGAAGGAATATCGTAGGCCTAAGACTCAGAAAGATTTGAGGGCTTTTCTTGGTTCCGTAGGGTATATAGGAAATTTGTGAAAGGATTTGCCAAGTTAAGCTCAGTTCTGACTCCTTCTACGTTGAACCGGGCTCCAAAGATAATTGAGTGGGTCTCCTAATGGAGGTGGCTTTTGGTAAGCTATGCAATGCACTTTGTGATCATGTAATTATTAACAGTTCCAAGTAATGGTGATATATTTGAGCTCCAGACTGATGCCAGAACGTTAGGATTGGAGCCGTGCTCAATGTAATCAGAGGTGGAGAGACATTGCCAGTGGGGTTCTACTCCAGACAGCTCCACGGGGCAGAAGAAAGATATTCAGCAACAGAACTGGAAGCGTTAGGTGTGGTGTCAGCTGTTAAGCACTGGCTTCATTGGTTATATGGGAGATGTTTTACTGTGGTTACTGACCACAAGGCTCTGTGTTTCTTGTTATCCTCATCCAGGTTGAACAGAAGACTGAGAGGTTTCGCACTATCCTTACAAGGCTTGGACATAAAAACTGAGTATCGACCCGGATCCGAAAATGCTAATGCTGGGAGTCTACTGGTGAAGTCTGGTGGGCAGTTTCGGAGGAATTTATAGTGTTTTGACAGCTAGTTTGCACTTTTGAAGGACGTCTCTGTAGTGTTCTTCCAAAGCAAAGTTATGTAATCCTTTAGTTATTTCTCTGCTTCTTTTAACTCTTTTGCAAAACTGTCAAACATTTCTTTGCATCTTGTCATCAGGTCTTTATTTGGTGTATAGCTACTGGGGCATTATTTTTCCTCCAACGTAAAATCCAGTCCAAGTTCCAACGATGATGCCAGTGATTCCTAGCTGTGCAGTACTAGTGAAGACCTTTTGTCCCAGATAAAATTAGATGCTGTAGTTGCTATTTTTTATTAGCTTACGTGTGACCGCAATCTCTCAAATTTTCAGTATGTGTGGTCTTTGGTCGCTCGTCGTATAGGGGGGCGAATGTGTTTATTTTGAGCAAGATATGGGACCGAGAAATTGGTCGCTGGTCGGAAATAAGAGTGGTTGCTTCTGGGAGGTTCTAAATGTACTATGTTGTAGATGCAATCGAGGGCGTATGATTTGGTCTCTCCAGAGAGGTCAGTCGCTTCTCGGAGAGGTCGTTAATTGAAGTTTTACTGTATTTAAAAAAAAATTTTTTTTTTAAAATTCATCAGCTATCTATGACTTTCATTAGTTATTATGTGAAATTTAGTTCTGGTTAGTTTACTAAAATGTTTTAGGTGTAACTAAAATTATTTTTAGTTTTGATTAATCAAAACAACACTAGTCTATTCATACACTCACTAATTCATGCAATTTTAGTTTTTTTAGACAGAAGAAGTGTTAATTTTTGGTTGTTCAGCTATGCACAGTTTATGCTATCCATACAACAGTCTTAAAAAAAAAACACTCATGTGTGACATTCCCCTTTGCTTCTGCTTTAGCAACAAAGATATTAGAATACTATTGGTTAGATGAGGCTCTCTATCAACCAACAGGTGAGGCGCTAACTAGCTGTAACCTCTTTCAGAGGTTGGCAGCATAATAAGGGAACACTGCAGTTGTTGTTGCTGCATTATATCCCATCTATTGATGCTTTATAAACCAGTGTTGTTTTGGTTTAGCGATTAGGCATAGATAAATATTGCTGTAATTTTTTTGGGAAATATAGGCACATGGAAGCAATGAGAAATATGCTAGAAATATAGGCAACTTTTTTTTAGAATTAGCAGATTACTTAACTTTAATCCAGCCTTCATCAGCTGCAGCAGAGCGGGTATTTTCACTGCTCTCAAACTCTTTCAAAGACAATCAGGAAAGAGCACTGGAAGACTATGTTTCAGCTTCAGTTATGCTACAATATAACAGTCGCTAAAAACTTTCTTTTTTGTAATTCACAATGTATCACATGAATTTTGGCCAAGCAATAAATGAGAAATATAGGCACATTTTGAAAGAATTATAGGGCAAGTTTGGGAGCATTGGAGAAAGAATTTTAGGCAGAAAAAAAAGCAATATTTATCTATGCCTATTAGCGATTCCAGACTTTCTTAGTTTTAGTTATTCATACTAAAAAAATATCTTGAATGCTTAGTTTTAGTTTTTTCCCCAAATTCTCCTTGAAGATTTAGTTAGTTTTTGGGTTTTCTTCAATACCATGTAGAAGATTTAGTTAGTTATAACCATATCGCGTTTTATATCTATGTTATAACTATCAATTGTCTTAGTTTTAGTTAATTTATGTTGCCTCTCAAATTCTGCAATAATGAGACTCCTTAAAGAAAGTTGTTCATGATGTAGTTTTCCAAAGAACTTCAAAAATGGCATATTTCTGTGAAAACTTGATGGTATTTGTTATGTAGTTTAGAGAATAATTACTTGATGGGAATTTATATTTTCATTTAATAATGACATAATTCAAGGTGAATTGTTTACAATAAAATTGCTTAGTTTTAGCCGTCCCGAAATGTCCGGGACCGTCTCGGATTTGTTAACTTTGTCCCCGGTCCCGGAAGAGACTACTATTTGTCCCGGAAAGTTACTTTAACCGGCAAAGGGAGTCTCTACGCGAAATGGGAAAAGATCGTCAGTATCACAAAGCCAGAAGGCAATGCCGTTTTGATTTTAGCTGGCCTCAACAATTCCCTGGTATAGGGAGAAGCTCTAAAGGTAAAAGCAGTAATAAAGTAGTGGTTATTTACTACTTTCTAGCTAGCACAACAAACTTTGTATAATAATGACTATAAAATAAATACATAAACAAAAGCAACAGCAATTTACTATTACAATGAACAGTCATTTAGTGTAGGGAATAATGTTGGATATATATTTTGATACATCAAATGTAAATCTCTTCCAAGGTTTGAGGTAGTTGTATACAACTATCGTAAAACTTAGATGAATTAGAATAAAGTTCCATGCAATATCTTTGTCCTCATTGAGTAGCTAAGCACTTGATAATGAAAAAATTCATTATTCTTTTCCACAGAAATTTTTTTAAACTTTCAAAAATCCAATATAATTTAAATGCTACACCTATTTATTAGCCTTAATCGTACTTATTTAGTTAATTAGTGGCGGGCATGGCTATATGGTCCCTGAAGCTCCTTTGGAAAAGTTGGAGGGTATGCGACTCTACTGGTAGTTTTAGTTATTATTGAATTTACTATAATACGTCATCATGTGCATGACATCACTCTTTGTGATAATAGCTAAATAATGTGCTAATAATAATATGCTGCATAAACCACACCAGTTGCATACAGATGGGGAGATACATACGAAGCCTGAGCACAATTATCCGTATTTTCATTCCACAGAGGCTTGCTGCACGTTCCTATTCCACCGGTCTGCTGAAGAGGGCTCAGTTGAGCCAACGTCACAGAAGCTATGATTTTGTATCTTGGAAGATACATTTCAGACTTAATCGTATCCTTGATCTTGGTGCTGAGTTGAACCGTCAGCTCTGAAAATGTGTCGAAGTTATAAGTCACCCCCACTAGAGAATCTTCCAAAACTTTCTTGATGATCCTTTCTGCTTCAGTGGTGTCAAATTGCGTGAACGGGAATGATCTACGAACGATCACGTTGGGGAGCATGTAGCTGGGAGAGGAAAATGAATCACTGCCAGAAGAATAATCTGAATGCTGCTCATAGTCAGGTTCCTGTATTGGTAAAGCATCATCAATCCTGCCTCTTGCTGTCTCTCTAGTTTCGTCTAATAGTCCTTGAATCTGGCCAAATTTTTATCCCACAAGATGCAATAAATTTATTTCTAGTCTAATAGACCACAGTCTGGTTACCTGCTGCACACTGGCAGATCCAGCTTGGCTTCTTTGATGCTCAGCCATTTCTGATAAACTGCTTCATGGTCTCTATTCTTAGTTTGCTGCTGCGATGGTCTCACTCCTCCAAAACAGTACTTGCAAAATGAATAATTTCGCACCTGTCTAGCATCTTAAGACTTACTATTGCCTAGGTGATCATAACACTGCTAGCTGTTAACTTTAGTGTCAAAGTAAGCACTACATGACATTTTCCCAGGAGAGGAGCTCTTTGAACAAGTACACCATGTGCTGGCTAGCTGAAGTGAATTTTTTTTTCTGCGAAGAAAGGGTGGAGGCTATTAGCTGTCTGAATATTGAAATGTCACACCAAATTTTGACATGCGTTATACACAAAATAATACTGAATCGGTTTGGAGACATCATTGTAATCACAACAGTCCTATAAACTTATAGTAATCACTGTGTGATTTGAACCAACTGTGTTAATTATAACAATATTGGTATCATACAATGAGACCAAAAATAACCCATGTGTGAAATGAATTAGAAAGTATTAACCCGTGTGAACCAGTTTGAAAGTATTGACCCCTGTGTGAACCAGTTTGAAAGTATTGACCCCTGTGTGAACCAGTTTGAAAGTATTGACCCCTGTGTGAACCAGTTTGAAAGTATTGACCCCTGTGTGAACCAGTTTGAAAGTATTGACCCCTGTGTGAACCAGTTTGAAAGTATTAATCCCAATGTCACCGAGTTTATCTTGGGAATCTGTGTCGATAACAGAATTTATCTGACAAGAAAAGATGTCACAATTTAATACATAGAATTTGTATACCATACTGAAAATACGTTTGATGCACCACGTGCGCATGCAATACATGAAAACAATTTGCTCCTCACTGTGCTTATTGAATAAACAAACATGATGTTATTACGAGTTGTTAAAGTCGTTGTCACTAAGAAGGAAGTTAGCAGCCAGTTCTTCATTCTTGTCACAAGCAAAGTATGCCTGGATGGCCATGGCCTCTGGAAATCCCATGCTCTTCAGCTACAGAGAAGGAGAGAGGAAGGGAGAAGGGAAAAAAAAAAAGAAAAAAGAAAGAAAGAAGAAAAGAGAGAGGCAAAGAGCATAAGATTTAAGCATCTGCCTGTCAATATAATACTAGCTCAGAGAAATTGACCTCCACACCAATCTCTAAGTCTCTCACAACTACAATGTATATCAATTAGTGCTTCAGCACAAGTGGCGAGCGAGCATTGAATGGCAACCACTAATAATATTTGTTGATTAGTTAATTTTTAAGATTTATTTGTGCTCTTCTTAAGCAACACACAACATTTTTACACTTGCATACACACTTGTTCACTGACACATACACAAGACTTACATTGTATAATCTTCGTGACTTGACAATTGGACTATGGATTTTCAAAGGGTACGCAATTAAATTTCATCAAATGATTCGGGTAAGGATCGCTAAACCAAAGGATTCTATTTTTAGCCGCCTTTCAAAAGTTGACTCTGTTGAAAATGCTCTATTATGCCAGAGATCTAGGAAATAACATTTTCTGTAAGTGACTTGACTATTGGACAATGAATTTTCTAATAAGTACAATTCAGTTACATAAGGCGTATGGCTATGACAGCGCATTAACAAGATAACTTAGACAATGAACTCCGCTAAGTTTGCAAGATCTAACTGCGAACATCTCTCATCATCATTCTCTTAAATCTTTCCCGTTGTTTGTTTCCCTGGCATTATTTTGAAGTATTTTCTCCTAAATTTCTTGTGCCTGCCCACACTCATTAGCAGCACTCTCCAATAATTTTGACAACAACTTTAAAAGGCATGGCAAAACATTCATCAGATGGAATTATTGGATAGTTTTGGATAAATACTCAAGGATCGTTGCACTAGTGTGACCAAATTTCAGAGTTACAATAATTCACTCAATCTCACTAACACAGAAACCACCAAACATACTCTGTCAATGGCTTCCTTCTCTTCAGGAGTGACCTGGATTGTAGCACCTCTGGCACCACCAGGAGGACCACCTGGGATGAGACCAGGACCTCCCTGGGGTCCCGGACCACCTGCACCCGGAACTAAACCAGCTGTCTGGATTGCATGGAGAAACTCCTCTGGATTCTGACTGATGGCCTAGATATAGAATTGAGACAATAATGTTATAAATGAGTTGTAGTTGTTTTCCTCAATTATAAGATAAAATGATTGTAATTGGGCAGAGTCCAAAACTATGGGAGTGCCCACCCCAAACAACCCCCCCCCCCCTTCCTGATAAGCAAAAACAAAACAAAAAAACAAAACAAAAAACAACAACAACAAAAACAAAACAAAACCGAAACAATGTTTTTGTCAAATGTAGTTGATTTTTTATTCTCTTAAGGGTGGCCGCACACCGCCTACGCAATTTTTTGTTGATGGTTGCTATGCACGATTACTACTATTGTATACTTACAGGAGCTTCTCCACTGCTACACAAGGACAAAGTACCTGCCGAAGGAGCCGCTCACTAATTTTAGAGCGAACCTGGAAGAAATATTGGGGCCTGGTTATAAAACTTTGTAGCAGTTTTTTGGAGCGGTGCGGTAAGTTGGAGCTCCGCAATTTGGTGCACTACTAGCCGAGCCGATACTCTACTGCAAGACAGAGAGTTATTCTCTTTCAATATTACTTTATGATTTATTCGCAATTTTTTCTATTTATAAGATATTGAAAAATTCTCTACGTGGTGCAGTTCATTTTTTTTTGGTTTACCCGTGTGTAAAATTTTTATGTCGTTCTCATTATTAGATTCCAAGAAAAACTGTTACAAAATTTGGAACTTTAATTCCACTCGCAATTCTTAAGAAATAGCCCCACCCCCCATATCTCGTACTACGAGTACGCGAGCAATTTTTTTCTCAATTAGTTTGTATTGGTTCTAAAAAGAGCCCGCCTATATCAAGCGTAAACAAACATCAATAGAACAATAATAAGAGAGTCAGAAGAGAGAGCAGTTTATTGGAGATAGCCAGAGGTGAAGGTATTAGATCTGCGCAGCTTGGGAAGTCTTCGCTCCGCAGAAATTGAGCCTGGTGGATCCATCCACTTGAGTTCAGGTGTGCAGAGTCCGGAGAACGGCTACTGGAGGAGAGGCAGCCTGGTGCACCTTGCCGCGTGAGCTCAGACGACGTATGGAGAGTTGCTATAAACGAATACGAGACAACAAGAAGCTAAATTAAAACACCACAACTTCGCAAATTATACTTCTGCTACTACTGCGCGATTGTTTCTGCTCGCGTATTATCGAATGGTGGGGTATTGGCGGGGAATAAATTAATGTCCGGATCTACAGGCGGTGCGCGTTGCTATGTGCGGCCACCCTTAAAAATGACTATAAACAGGTTTATTCAATGGAACACAACACTTGGACCAGTCACAGTTGATTTAACCCTTTCGATGCCGATTTTCTTCAACACTTTGGGCGTCATTTAGAATTTGAATTTCATTTTTGAATTTCTACCACAAAGTAACCGCAAAAATCCACAAACAAACAACCAGGGATATAAAGTAGGTAGCTATAGCCTTATAACTAGCAAAATAAACTTCTAAAAGTCTGAAAATGAACCGGAACCAGTCCATCTTACAGCAGGTTTCGAGAAGACCCCGAGGAACGAGCCCAATCAATTGCTTTTGATGTCCGGTAGGAAAAACTTTATCCACATTCTTCCAAAATGCTGAGGGGCTCTATATAGGCACCATACTTTCTATTCTGAGTGTTTGAAGTCCGTAGGCAACAAAATATTTGGGAGCTCGGCGTCCTGAAAATTCACGGTCAAATTTTTTTTTTATCGATCTCCGTTTTCAGACAATTAAAAAAATACGTAACCTGCTCGTACGGGTTCAACATTTTATACAATGCCTACTTACGCATAAAAAAGAAATGACAGCTTAGCCTAAAATAGATAAAAAATAAAAAAAAAAATAAAAAAATTTTTTTTTTTGAGAACGTGGGCCTGTTTTTGCCCACATATATGCGGTTACGGCATCGATAGGGTTAATTAACAGTAAGCGTACTAACCTGATTTAGAGAGAAAGATAAATGTTTCATAATGTTCCACACATCTAATACTAACATTACCAACCACAACTGATACGGTGTGAACATAGCTCACTATAAATATACCTAATGCAGTCTTAGAACCACACCCACCACCACTCCCTCTGACCAAGTCTTACCACCACACCCACCACCACTCCCTTTGACCAAGTCTTAGAACCACACCTACCACCACTCACTCTGACTAAGTCTTAGAACCACACCCACCACCACTCCCTTTGACCAAGTCTTAGAACCACACCTACCACCACTCACTCTGACTAAGTCTCAGAACCACACCCATCACCACTCACTCTGACTAAGTCTGGGTTGGTCTGGCTAAACTGTTGGATGACAGTCTGCAGTTGAGTAGGGTCTCTACGGATGAGCTGGATGAGCTGGCCCAGTGCTGGATGTTGCAACCAATCTGCAAGGGAAAGAAAAGACAATGAGGAGGGAAAGACAGAAAAGAAAAAAACAAAACAAAAAAAACAAAAAAACAAACAAACAAAACAAACAAACAAAAAAAAAAAAAAGACAAAAAAAAAACACACACACACACAAAAAAGAAGAAGCTACACAACAAACCAGGAAAGAAGGAAAGCTGGGGAAAAAAACAAACAAACAAACAAAAAAAAACAAAAAAAAACACACACACACACACAAAAACAACAACAACAACAATTGCTCCCAGGGAATAAAAAGGAATCCCCATATCCCCATAATCTGTGCCAGCTCAGTGCCCTGTACAGACCTCTCAAACCAGACCCTTGTGGTGGAGCAGGAGGCTGCTGTTGCTGCTGCTGTTGTGGTTGTTGCACGTCTATGGGTGACTCTCCTCCCTCCCCCTGCGGGGGTGCTGGAGCTTCCACAACATTGTCTTCTTCCTGGGGACCTCCCTAGAGGATGAAGAAGAAACAAGTTGAGAGCCAGAAAGGAGTAAAAGAGGTAGATGGGAGGGAGGAAAAAAAAAATTAAATAAAAAAGGGGGGGGGGGGGGGGGGGGGTGGAGAGATTTGAAACTGAACTGCAATTATCTGGAAGAGAAAGGAACAATGTCTAACATGCATGACATATATTAGTCCCACCTCATTATTAAATTTCATCCAACCACTAATAATCCTGTTCATCCTATGTCTAAATTTCACTCCATCGGACCAACAGCTTACGTACACTGAACAGATACTCCACCGCTCTGTCCGGGTTATTGAAGCTCTTGCTGAGTGCTGCTTCTACTTCTGATCTGTCAAAGCCCATGTCCACAATTCTAGCCACAGCAGATTCATACTCGGCTCCAGTGACTGCAATGGACAGCAGCAGAATGTGTGTATGTGTATGCATATTTACAACATTTGATTCCAGTGATATCACAAATTTGGTATTGTATAGAAATAAAAGTGGCTAAGCTTCAAGATTACAAAATAATAATTATAGTACCTTCGAATATTAAAATTTTTGACCATCACAAAATAATAATAATAATAATAATAACTAGCAAGTACCCCGCCACACAGTGGCGCTTGACATATTGCAAAGTAAGAATGCAGTAGCATAAGTGACTCTTATCCATGGCTATCATTCTCTACAGTTGGTTTAGGTCACATCAGTTTCCCTCTCCTGCTCTATTTATTCTTGAACTATTGTATCTAATTTTTGTATCCCCACCTTTTTTTTTCTTTTTCAGCTCTTTCCTTTTTGAGTCAAAGAGTCTTTTCTCCTCCTTTATCTACCTCTCCTGCTTGAGAATCTTTCTGTCCTTCTATCCTGATTGTGGACTTAAGGCTAAGTGAAACTTTTAACTTCTGCTTTTCTACTTTCACCTTTCTTTTTGAAACTTACGCCGCCATTACTCGACTATTTGATTCCACCTGCTTTTTAGTACTATATTAATCTTTCCCTTTTTTGCCTTCTCTTTCATACGTTCTCCTTTTTACCACACCGCCTTTCCTCGTCGATTCCACTGGATATTAACCTTTTTTTTTTTTTGCCTTCTATTTCGGATTTTAACCTTCCTTTTTGAAGCTTACACCGCCTATCCTCGTCAGTTCCACCCGCTTTTTGTTGCAACTATAGTAATCACTTTCTACTGATCGTGACGACACTTTACCCAGTCTCCAGTTTGTCTTCCACTCTCGTCTTCTTCCATTTATCGTTGTACCCGGTTAGGCAGTGAACAGGTTTGCCTACCGGTAGTCCAGCGTAGCCAACCCCTTCACTTCTTTATAACTATGTTCTTGGTTTACTCGGTAATTCAGCAATAGTTCACGAATACTGTGCTCCTGTTTTTCTGCCACTCCCGCCTACTGTCCATTTCATTGTGCTGGGTTTGGTTGCTAACCAGTTTGCGTTGTGCTCTAAGTGTACCTGGTAATTCAGCACGAGTTCACGAGTATTGTGTGTCTCCGCGTTCTAGCTCATGAATTATTCATGAATACGTATGTTGTCGTCGGTCACGGGTATTATTAGATAATAATAATAAGTTTAGACTATCAAGGCCTTTATATACGTTTCACTTCTAGCCAGTGCTGTGAAGTTCCTTACCATGTAAAGTGTTCAAGCATTGTTATGTGCAATCATGCTTAACTACAAATGTGTCATGGTATCTCTCTACTTGTGTGTAAAGACAATAGGTAAAGGGTCATTACGCAAGAACTATTATTTAGAATTCTACCTCAATATTATATTGAATGATGGTGTATAGCTCATCACACCATTCCATCCTTCTTTCAACATCAAACACCAGTAGACCTTGCAACAACTCTCAACATATATTTTCGGCATGCATGTAGTAATACAAGTACAATGTGTATAAAACTAGTTATCTTGTGGTAATAGTAGTTCCAGTAGAGCACTCCTGCTACAACAATGTCTCATTGTACAGCTTCCATTAATCAAACTCATGAATAAACTTCCCCCACTTCCAGTGGGACACCACCTGGGGATTCCCCCACCATTGTATGACCATATAAGGAATGGAGCATGCTTAAAACATAACTCTTTTACTGGTTGCGGTGAGTGAGCAAATAGTTTGAATTGGATAGCCTCTGGAAGGTCTACAAGGGAGTTTCCCAATGTGTGCCTCACGATATGGATACAGGCATGAGTCAAGAGTAGTGGCCCAAGTACAGGTCAAGAATTTGAACAAGAAAACCAAACTAGGATATCTCAAGAGAAGACTTAACCAATTCACCTTCTTGGATGTGAAGTTGATAAAATGTCAAAACAGGCAAACCAATTACGCCTACATTCACTTCAAGGACTACAGAACAGCTCAAGAAGTGGCAGATGCAATTCACAATAAAATGACCATTGACTCGAACCTGCTCAGAGCAGTAGTGAAGGATGGATTCACTAGAGCCACAAGACAAAAGGAGCACGACACTTACCACTCACAGGCAGAGGACAACTACGAAACAGAAGAAGAAAGAGAGTATGACAACTACGAAACAGAAGAAGAAAGAGAGTATGAAAACTATGAAACTGAAGATGAGCTGGCGTATGACTACTACGAAATCGAGGAAGAAAAGGAATACGGTGATCCTCTAACAGCAGAGCAAGAAGAATTCAATCACAGATTGCTTTCTGCAGAGCAGAAGATAGACAAGGAACTTCCAAACGAACAAAAGCCTTTCTACACTGACCCTCTCTTAGTGAATCTACTAGTCTATGACAAAGATTCCCCAGTAACTGAGGCAGATTTGAAAATTCTTTTCGAGCGATATGGCAAGGTAGATTCCATATCTACTAAATTTGAGAGCTATCTCCATTCAGCAACCGTACACTACTCTAAGGTAGTCTCCGCCCACACCGCTAGGTATCACTCACCTCACAGTATACTAAACACTACTGTGATAGCAATTCCATTGGATGGAGAAATACCACCCGGCAGTGAAGTAACAACACTGGAATTCGACTGTGACCCAGTGGTTTTGAAATATGCTGAAAAGGATCTGCAGAGGGAATTTCGTGAGGACCCCAGATACGTAATTATCAGTAAAAGAAATAAGTTTGTGGCTCACTTTCATGGGAGTTCAGAAGACTTCAGCAAAGAGAAAATCACAAGCATTACCAGCAGCTACATGAATATGCTAGACAGCACCTGTCTGGAGCTACACGATCACTTTCTCCCCATACTTGCTGATCCTGAAGTTCGTAAGAAAATCTCGGCTAGTGCATTTTCCTTTGAAGTAAAAATCCTAAAGGGGAAAACGGTAGTCTCATTAGAGTGTCTCAGCCAGAAGTATTCTGATGAGAATGGTGACTTGCTGGAGAGATCTGATTTCCAGCAGTACATGAGTCCTAGCACTTCAGAGAAGGACAAGGCCCAATACAAGTGGTACTGGCAGGATGACGACAAGCTATACCAGCCGTATTCAGAAGAAATGAACCAGCGCATGGAGAATTATTACGCCAAGAAGCTAAAAGGGCTCGTGGGGATCGGCCGATTCACGTACATCATCAACTGCGTTGCCATGACGCAGACTAACACCAGCACGGGGAAGTCCAGGCACATGAAGAGGGAGCAAATATCTGAGGAAGTATTGGTACTAAACATACGCATCACAGCAATCAGAAACCAACTTGAAAGTGTGAAAAGTGCTTTTACAAGGCTGATGGATAATTCCAGTCATAAAACCAGAATAGAAGTGCCTGAAACAGCTTCGCAGTCCGGTGTTTTCCAAGATGAAATTAAAAAAATCAAAAAGGAAAAATTTATACAAATTACACTGGACGAAGACCAAAATGCATCTCTAACCATACAAGGAAAACTGAGCCTTGTGAATGCAGTGGAATTACAACTGCACAAGACAATACTCAAACTAGTGGCCGACAGATCTTTCCACATGACCATCCCCAAGACCTGGGAGCCCCAAACCAACAAGTGCGAGCTGAAGGCTGTCACAAGAGGAACACCAGAATGGAAGAACATCCAGGACAAGATGACTCAGTCAAATGATTCCTTCACTCCGCGCATTCACAACATAGAGCGTATCCAAAATACATGGCTATGGGAGCTCTATCAGCTCTCCAAGAAACGCATGTCACAGAAAAATGACGGAGAAGTGAACGAAGAGGTTCTCTTTCACGGCACCAGGAAGACTGCGCCCAAGGATATTTACGACTCGGAGCAAGGCTTTGACAACCGGCTTGCCTCAAAGGGACTGTGGGGAGAAGGAATATATTTCGCAGCCAAGGCGAAATATTCAGATTCGTACGCACACACGATCAAGTCGGGTCACAAACAGATGTTTCTGGCTCAGGTGATAACTGGTGTGGCATTCAAGCATCCCTCGAAGGACGGCAATTTGAAGGCTCCTCCGAAGAAAGAAGATCATGTGAGCTTTTTCGCATCAATATTTTACTCTCAGAAGTCTAAATTCGAAGGCGAGAGATACGACAGTGTAACTGCCACAACTAATGGTTCAAAAATTTATGTAATTTACGAACTTGGAAGAGTATACCCTTCTTATTTAATAACATACAGCTCTGTCTGAATATGTGGAAAACAAACAACAAAAACAAACAAACAAAAAACAACAACAAAAAATGAAAAGAAACAAAAAAACAATTTTTTAATACATTGTTATTATTGTCAGTTCTATTTAAGCATTAAATATAGTATATGCATATTGGTACTTAAAGCAAGCACCGTATATACTGTATGTATGTGTTATCTCTGCAGCTGATGCAATACGGTCTGTTACCATTCCAATGACTTAAACACTTATATTGTATCACCTGGATTGCAAGAGCATCTATTTTAAAGCTGATAATTAATTAAACCCTTGCATCATGAACAATTGTATACTAAGTGGAACTGAAATACTCATTAAATTCAACAGCAGGCATGTACACACACACGCGCCTTCACATACACTAATACATATGGCACACTTTGATAGGGGAAACAACCAGGGAACCCCCCCAATTTGTCATAACTGTCATCTGATAGCCAATTCCGTGACACAACAACATGTACGTGTATCTGTACTACAGCTCAGCAAACAGTTCAGGCAACAACCAAGTTTAAAAAGCTGGGACTGTCGGGGAAAAGATAGAAACTAAACAGTAAAGAAAGAGAGCAACTAACTCTTGAAAGCTGAAGAGAAAAGCAAAGCTTCAAAGAATGGTACAGTAAGCTCTACTAGTCATAGTTTATTTAGTAGGATGGTGCTAGAATAGTTAGTCTGGCTAATCAATTCAGTAATGGCAGGATACAGAGGTGGCAGGTGGCCATACGCTCCTGGATATCATAATCACCAGCTGTCTCCAAGTGCACCAATGTTCCAACCTTCTTATTTTCCAAGCCAGCAACACAGTGACACTTCAGTGAAAGTGGTGAACTTGTCCAAAGACACTAAACTAACAGACATCCGTGACAGGCTAAAGGAGTTTTCTTTCTCTAGCATGTTCATAAAGGACTGTCCCAGTGCTCCAGTTAACTATGCCTACCTCAACTGCATTGACTCCAGCACTGCACAACGAGTGGTAGACAAAATCAACGGTAAAATGCTGCTTCATTGTAATTTGCTACAAGCTAAGCTTCAGAGTCAAGCTCAAACCAGTCGTTTCCAACCACGCACATTCAAACCAAAAAAGCCCAAAGACATCTGTGCTGTCAAAGTCTTACTTCAAGATTTGCATCTGAAAGGAGAAGACTTGGATCAACACTTCAGACAGTATGGAGCATTGAGAAGCAACACTGTGATCAGAAACAACCGCAGCCTAACTCATTTCGCATTTGTGAATTTCGAAGACCCTTACGATGCCCAGCGAGCAAGACAGGTTTGCTCACACGTTGTAAAAGGAAAATCGGTAGTTGCAGTGGAGTTCAGAACTCACAAACGTGGCCCACCCATCGATCCCACTGCAGACCTAACCACACTGACCCTGCCCTGTGATCCTCTGGTACTCGACTCCACAAAAAAGAAAGTCACAAGCACACTGCAAAGACTGGACCGGTTCAGTGTTCGGTGTCAATCTAATGCATTGATAGTTTACGTCCATGTGCAGGAAATTCTATTGAATGGCATCAAAGAGTTGATTCAAGAGATCATCACGACACAGAAGTCTTACTTGGAGAATATTAAGGTTAAGCTCGACCACAGGTATCTCTCTGTGTTAGCTGACGAGGACGTTCAAAAGACAATCCAGAAAATCAATGTCCCCTTTGAGCTTAGAGTGAGCAAAGAGGAAGGTTTAGTAGGTTTGGCAGTACTTGGGAGTGATTACTCGTCAGCAGAACTGGGATCGTCAGAGCATCAAGCTGCAATACACCCATATCTTAGTTCTTCTGACAGCACTACCAATCAATACCACTGGCATTGGCATAATGGCATTAGTCTCCAACCGTATCCAGACACGGTCAGTGATCACATACAAGAGAAGCACGAGCTCGAGAATAACTTTGAAATTGATATTGACCAGCAAACCCACATCATTGACTTCACTCAAATGACAGACACCAACAAATCCACTGGAACAATTCGACAAATTGAGCGGAAATTAGTGGAGTCTCCAAAAGAGGTGCCAAGTTTTCAATTGAACATTACAGCTCACAAGGACCACACCCCGGAACTGAAAAGGGAAATATTAGACCTTCTGTCCAAGATGACTCGAGGTGAGTAGTCCAATCCCCTCCTACTGTGCCTGCCAGCACTACAAGAGTGTACAATGCTATGAAGAAGGCATCCCTCCCAGTATGTCTGACTTTAGAACATTCACGCCAATTAAATTTATAAAATGCACTATGTAATGTGGTCAATATTTGCTGTACGCTAATAAATATAACAAAAATACATATTATTTGATCTCAAGAAAAGCTAGTAGTACATATGGTAAAGGGTACAATTATGTCACGGTTACCTTTCATTTGTTCACATTTAAATTATTATTTAAACAGCATGGATTGATTCACAAGGGGTGAAGGATAAAGTGAAAGTAATAATAATAATATTACAGTAAAACCTCGATTATCCGAACTAATTGGGGATTTAGGTGTTCATAAAATCAAATTGTTCGTATAATCAAATTTAATAAACAAAAATGAAAAAAATTAGATTAAAGTCATTTATTAAAATAGGAAGTTATTTTTTTTTGCTTTAAGCTAGAATTCCTCTTCCTTGCAGCCACACTAATCAAGTTTTTAAACAAAAATATTTGTGTAGGTGTAGTCTCCGGCTGTTGCTCGACCCAGGAAAGACACTGAGTCAACATATCGAGTGCATCACTATGGGATGGAAGTGGTGTTTGTTCTGTGTAAGCTTCTTCATCTTCAACTTCATTTAACTCTGAGTCCTCAGGGGTTCTACACTCTACAACAGACTGTATAATTTCATCATCACTCAGAAGCTGGTAGCCCTGATCATTTGCATCCATTGTGATCCAATTTCTAACATCACCTTCATCACAGTTGCTGCAGCCAGGCACAGATCCCAGAGTTTCTAACATGTCAGGAATGACTGATGTATCCTCTTCAACTGAGGTATCACTACATGGACTAATAAGTTTGTTCCAACTAGCTTGAATACTAGAAGGTGGAATCTCATCCCAAGCATTTGCTACAAGAAACATTACATCTTTTAAGTTCAAACTTTTCCAAAATTCTATCACACCAAGCTCAGGATCTTCACTTGCAGGATCATCAGCCAAAAGAATTTTTTGAAGCAACTTTTTTCTGTAGCGTCTCTTAACACTTTCAAGAACACCTTGGTCCATGGGCTGAATAATAGATGTTGTATTGGGTGGCAAGAATATTGCTTCAATATTCCCATCATGAGATTGAAGATGCTCTGAAGATGGATGGGAAGGTGCATTGTCGAGAACAAGCAAAGCTTTAATTGGCAGATTTTTATTGCTTAAGTATTTTACAGTTGCAGGCACAAATTCGTTGAAAAACCAATGCTGAAAAATGTTACTCTCCATCCATGCTTTCTTTTGGTGGGTGTACCATAGGGGAAATACACTTTGTGATAATCCTTTAAAAGCTCTAGGGTTTTTTGCCTTGCCTATCATAGTGAGGCGAAGCTTATGGTCCCCAGTAACATTAGAACAAGCTAAAATGGTAACACGCTCTTTACTGACCTTAAATCCTGGAGCTTTAGCCTCCTTCGCTGATGCTAAGGTTTTAGTTGGGAGAGCTTTCCAAAACAAACCTGTTTCATCACAGTTATAGACTTGATTGAGGGTCAGACCTTTGTCTTCAATAATCTGTGACAGAGTTGACTTAAAATCAGGAACACTTTCATTATCAGCACTCATGGTTTCCCCCTGAATGGAAAGCTGACGAATTCCATGTCGTGTTTGAAAATTCTTTAACCAGCCTGAACTGGCTTTAAATTGCTGGTCTCGATTGATTTTTGAATTTAAATCTAGAGCTTTAGCTATCAAAATTGGACCTGAAATAGGAATACCTTGAGATCCTTTCTGAGCAAACCACAAATACAAAGCATCATCCAGCACAGAATCACTAGCCATCTTCATTGTCTTTCTTTTAAGGGACCCAGAGGTGCTATCCATTTTGGAAGCAAACGATCTCAACTTGTCCTCACTTTTTCTAATGTCCGTAATGGTAGACTTGCCAACTTCAAATTCTTTAGAAAGATCTGTAGCAGTAGCCCCATTCCTCAACTTCTTGCATATTTGAAGCTTTTTTTCGATAGAAAGGACCGTTCTCTTCCTTTTTCCACTCTTTTCAGCCATTGTCCCGTCAGCAAATCTGAAAGAAGCTGCTTTTGCGATAAAAAAACGTGACCTAATCAATGCGCGCGCGGTAGTTTTCGGAGTTCGGTTAATCAACAGTTCGCATGATCGACGTTCGGATAATCGAGGTTTTACTGTAATAATAATAATAATAACAATTACAACAACAACAATAATAACAATTGAGTGTATTCTAATAATTGAGTGCATACTATAGGTTTGTAAACCCTAAACAAAGAATGTGCACATCTAAAGCCGTAATAACTCCGATTAAACTATTTGATTTATTCAGTTTAGGAATACTGATGCAGGATGTAAAGGAAGTAAGCATGGCTGCTGAGACAGAGAAGATAGCCAACCATTGCCACAAAACAGGACTTGGCTTCTTTGCAAACACTCACTCAACTATGAGAGAAAGCTTAAGTGAGCTGCTATGTTAATGATATTTAATACAGCTCATGAATACTGAGCATGACAAAGCAATCAAGAAAGGTCATAAATAGTTATAGGAAAAACAAAACAAAAAAAACAAACAAAAAAAAACAACAGCAAAAACAAAAAACAACAACAAAACAAAAAAAAAAAACCCTGGGGAAATCCAACACAGTGCCATATAATAAATACACTGACTCATTTTACTCCATTAACCTCATTTAACTACAGTAGATTGAACCTCTCTCTCTACCAGTTGAACTACAGTTGCTAGTCTCCAGTATTCTCCCAGTCAACCATGTTTGCTTCTCTTTACGGTCTCACCACTCCTACTCCCGACTCTGACCAGAAGTCCGTTGTAACGGTCAAAGTGAGAAACTTGAACAAAGCAACCAGCAGAGATGACCTGAGGGACCACTTGAGTGGTTTCAACATTGTAGATATTAACCTGATTCAGATTCAAGGCGACCGGGTCAATTACGCTTACGTAAACCTGCCCGATCACAGCACCGCCAAAAAAGTGGCGGAAGCAATCCACAACAAAATGGTAATCCACGGCAATCTACTTAGGGCCATACTTCGAGAAGATAACAACCCATCTGCGGCTATTAGAGAAAAGCTCATTGGGAACGTGGCCAACAACTTGGTGGAAATTATATATTGCAAATCCAAAGTTGAGTCGGCAGTGGTGAAGAAACACTTTGCTAAGTACGGTGAAGTTGAGTCCGTCACAATAGTGCAACAAGGCTCACCATCCCTCTGTCACGTACGCTTCAGCACGGCTCTATCCGCTCATGTTGCGAGGTATGAGTCTCCATATCACATTGATTTTACAACAGCAGTAGCACTACCAATTCCTGAACAATTGGAAAGTCAGAGTGAATTCACTACAGAGTCCTTTGAATGTGACCCCTTAGTTATTGACACTGTAAAAGACAAACTTACAAATGGGTTTAGTGATACTTCTAAAGTCATTTTTTACATTCATCGCAACTCAATAACTGGGACCTTCTATGCTGCCATGAGCACTGAAATACAGAGAAGAGTCAAGCAAATTGTTACAGAAGCAGAATCCAAAATCTCTGAAACATTAATTGAAATTCACCACAGCTACATACCTATTGTGGTTAGCGCAAGGTATAAGATGAGTGAGACTAAAACTTGGGAATTATCAGTAAAACAGGGAACCACATACGTCCCATTATTTTACCTAAATTGTGCCTATGATTCCTGTACCAACTCAGTAGAAGATGGTAATATTTCTCCTTACTTGAGTCTAAGCAAAAACGTCTCACACCAAACACACTACAAGTGGTACTGGCAAGATGACAAAAATATCTTTCAGGGCTACACAGAAGAAGTGAACACACGGTTTGAACTAAACTTCAAAACAACACCTTACCTGACACAGGAGATTGGAAGACACGTATACTCCATCAACTTCGAAAATATGACACAAACTAACGTCAAGACAGGAAAGAAAAGGACCATAAAACGAGAGGAAATGCCGACTTTAGGAGATTGGGCTTGGACTCTAAAAATTAAAGCTCCAGAAACTTCCATTCAAGAGTGCAAGAAAAGAGTTTGTTCTATCATAAAATCCAATACTAATAAAGCTAAACTTGAAGTGCCAAATTTAGCCTTACATAATGACTCCTTTCATCAATCAATTCAAAGAATGAGAAAGCAATTCCTAAAAATAACCTTTGAAGGAGACCAGAATTCCACACTACTCATACAAGGCAAAGATATCCTCGTACAAAAGGCACTAAGTGATTTTCAAAGCCAAATTTTAGAAATAGTAGCCGAAAAATCATTCCATGTGGCCATACCAAACACTTGGGAGAAACAGTCTAACAAATGTGAGCTGAAGAATGTCATAAGAGGTACAATAGAATGGAAAAATATCGAAGACAAAATGCTGAAGCCAAACTTTTCCATAAAAATCATGAAAATAGAAAGAATCCAGAATACATGGCTATGGGAGTTATACCAGCTCTCTAAGAAACGTATGTCAGAAAAAAACAATGGAGAAGTGAATGAAAAGTCTCTCTTTCACGGCACAAGGCTCACCGTGCCCAAGGACATCTATGATTCAGAGCAAGGCTTTGACAATCGGCTAGCTTCAAAGGGACGGTGGGGAGAAGGAACTTACTTGGCTGAATCTGCTAAATACTCAGATGGGTATGCACATACCCTTGAAGATGGGCACAAACAAATGTTTCTTGTGCAAGTTGTGACTGGAATTCCCTGCGAATTGAGTACTTTAGATCAAAGTTTGAAGGCCCCTCCTAAAAAGGAAGACCACGACAGCCTGTTCACACTCCTATATGCACCCAAGTTTGAAGGAGAGAGATACGACAGCGTCACTGGACTTAGCATGAACTCAAAAATCTACGTCATTTATGAACTAGGCAGAGTTTACCCCGCCTATTTAATCACATACATGAAATGAATGGCTCACCGTCATATTAAAAACCATCTAATAATTTGACATCAGGAATTCTGGAAGGGGAGGGGGGAAATGCATTAGTGTTAGAGGGCGGGGTACATTAAAAAGATCAAATATTATCAGTTATCATGTGAAAGAGCAGGGGAAACTCTTTTACACATTTTAGCTCTAGTAGTGACCATTGCTTCGTCTCAACATGTCACACAACAATGTTGGCATTCTTGAATATTTGGCTGTCAAAAAATAGGAAATAATACCTTATTCTGTGTGTGTGTGTGTGTGTGTGTTTGGCAAGGGTAGGAAACCTTCAATGAAAGTGCCGCTGGACAGCTGTGTACAAAAAATATTCCTATAACCTAGCTAATTTGTCAATTTGCAAATACCGATGCAGGATAAAGTGGCTGATGTGACTTAGAGAGAAAGTTCTAACAGTTTTAACTAAACTGCTATGTAAACGATATTAAACAACGCTCATGAATACTACTAGAGTCTATACCTAAAGGTAATGAATAAATACGCCTTTGCTATCATGTGATCTGTTATGTGTTTTTTAATTTTATTTCCCAATATTTTTGGTAGACAGTATTACTGGAGCTATCCAGCACCCGCCTAATAACACAACACTGAATAGCTCAGTGTTCCTGCCAAGTGGACATGTTTGCTTCTCTTTATGGACTCATTGGTGGACCTGATTCAAACCCTAAATCTATCTGGGAAGTCAAGGTGAGAAATTTGAGCAAACTCACTAGCAGAGAAGACCTGAAGAGTCGACTGAGCCAATTCAATGTTTTAGAAGTGAAGCTGATCCATTGCCAAGCCAAGAAAGTCAACTATGCTTATATCCATGTGCCTGACAATGACACTGCCCATAAAGTAGCAGAAGCAATCCACCTCAAGATGACGATTCACGGCAACCTTCTCAGGGCCATAGTCCGAGAAGACAATCCTGGTGTTCCTAATAGAGACAAGCTCGTTGAAAGCGTGGATGTAAATCTAGTAGAAATATTCTTATACTCAGAGTGTTCACCATCAGATCTGGAGAAATACTTTTCTAAGTACGGTGAAGTTGAATCAGTCACAATGGTGCAACAAGGTTCCCCATCAGTCTACCACTTGCGGTATAGCCGAGCTCTATCTGCCTATGTTGCCAGGTGTGAATCTCACACCACTGACAGTATCACAGCCGTGGCTCTACCACTTCAACAACAACTGGAAAACAAGTGTGAATTCAAAACAGAATCATTTCCATGTGACCCTTTAGTGTTAAAAGAAGTACATAATAAGCTCTTGACGAGGTTTGCCGACAAATCCCAAGCAGAATTTTTGAAAAAAGATGACTCGATCACTGGACACTTCCGCATAGAAATGACTGCAACGATACAAGCTTATGCTACACTTGCCATCAAAACATGTGAATCTGAAATAGATCAAACAGAATTTGAGATGCATTACAGTTATTTGCCAATACTGGCAAGTGCGGACACGAAGGAGAAAATAAATGGAATCAAAACATCATGTGAAATAAAGGTCAGGCGTGGAGCCACCTACAAATCATTGCACCGACTGTATCCATCTTACACCAGCTGTACCAATCCTACAGAGAGCAGCTTCATTGCACCTTTCCTGAGCCGAAGCAGAGCAGTTGCTGACAAAATAAATTACCAGTGGTATTGGCAAGATGATTACCTCCAATTCCAATGCTGTACCAAGGAGATAAACAAACGGTTTGAACAAAACTTCAAAACCACGCCTCATTTGTTGCAGAAAATTGGAAGATTCGATTATATCATTAACTTTGAAAACATGACTCAGACCAATATTACGACTGGAAAGAGAAGGCTGCTGAAGCGTAAGGAAGAGCAGAATTCTGAAGATTGGGTTATTATCCTGCTAATCAAAGCACACAAGAGCTTAATTTCACAATGCAAGTCAATGATAGTATCAATACTGACTACCCAAATAACAAAAGCTAAACTTGAAGTGCCGAGTTCTGCAATACAGACCGATTCCTTGAAGACACCCTGAAGGATATTAAGAAACGATTTCTACGTATTAGTTCTGAAGGAGATCAGAATACCACCCTATTAATAGAAGGCAAAAATATCGTAGTACAGACAGCATTAAGTGACCTCCAGAACAAAATTTTAAAAATAGTAGCCGAAAAATCTTTCCATGTAACAATACCCAATACTTGGGAGAAACAGATTAACAAATGTGAGCTGAAGAATGTCGTAGGAGGCACCGTAGAGTGGAAAAATATTCAAGACAAGATACTGAAGCCAAACTTTATGATAAGAATAAAGAAGATTGAGAGAATCCAGAATACGTGGCTATGGGAACTATACCAGCTCTCCAAGAAACGCATGTCAGAGAAAAATGACGGAGAAGTGAATGAAAAGTCTCTCTTTCATGGCACCAAACAAACAGCTCCCAGAGATATTTACGATTCGGAGCAAGGATTTGACAACCGGCTTGCTTCTCAAGGTCTGTGGGGTGAAGGAACTTATTTTGCTACATCTGCTAAATACTCAGATGCGTACGCTCATACTCTTGGAAGTGGCTACAAGCAAATGTTTCTAGTGCAAGTGGTGACAGGGATTTCCTGCCAAATGAGCTCCTCAGAACGTAGTTTAAAAGCACCTCCCAAAAAGGAAGATCACGCTAGCCTGTCCACGCTCCTACAAACATCAAAGTTTGAAGGAGAGAGATACGACAGTGTCACTGGCCACAGCAACAACTCAAAAATCTACGTTATCTACGAATTGGGTAGGGTTTACCCCGCCTATTTGATTACATACATGATATAAACCGGCTAGTTGTGACCTCATATGAACTTATTTTCACACAGAATTAACAATTTATAGCAATTGATCAGTGTTGTAATTACATAGTGTGATGCAAGCGTGTCTCTAGCTTTATAATTATTCAGACCAGACCTTTTATTCGTGTACATAAAGAAGTAGGTACATATGAATGCTACAAAGTAGGAATAGATGCTAGAAATATTAAGAGAATAGTATTAAAATATCAGCAAGTGAATCACTCATGCAACTATTTACAGAAAGAAGAGAGAAGGTACAACATGAGGAATTAATTAATTATTAATGACTACCACACAACCTTAGCTTTAACTATAATATGAGCGGCTTCACAGATAATTGGGTCCCTTAAACACAATTCCAAATGGAACAACAATTGCAGAGCAACAATAGGAGAACAACAGGGGTGGGTGTGAAGGAACATCTCCCCACAAAATCAACCACCAACCACAATGAGCCAACCAAAAGCTAGCTGCCGCACTGTGGAACAGGCTCCGCCCATACCCTTATTAGCACATTTCTTCACTCCATCACTAGACTGCTCACTGGTTACTAGCAAAAATGGAGGACAATAAGTGAAGATAAGTAGACAGTAGTAATCACACTTCTGCTCACAGAGTTGTTGGAGTGGATCAGGACAAATTGATGGTGATGAACCAGTCTAGACCACCAGCAGCAGCAAACCACCCAGGTACACTCCACCACACAAGCAGTACAGCCTCATCAGCTCCATCTGTAGATGAAGACAGCCGTGTTGTGAAACTTCTTATCTATGATGACAGCCTAACTGAAGAAGAAGTTGACACCTACTTCCAGCAGTTTGGAGAGCTGTTAAAAGCCACTAAAATCCAGAAAGGAAAGCCAAACTTGGCTTCTGTGCAGTTTAAAGATCCTTCCCATGCTCTATTAGCACGTAAGCAATCTCGATTCTCCATCCGAGGTGTTCACGACCAAGTTGCTATAGTGCCTAACAATCCTCGACAATCTGGTCATACTCAAAGCCCTACTGAAAATTTGCTCATCTTGAAATTCTCTTGCAAGCCTTTGGCTTTAGCTGTTGTCCAGAAAGAGATCCTTAAAAAGTTTGCCAAATGGCAGATGATACAAGTAGACGTCAGGGTGAACACATTTATCGTGCATGTTCCCGAAACTATTGCAGACTTGGTAAAGGAACAAGTCAAAAGTGTGATATCTTCTCACGAGTCTAAAATAGAGACCACAGATGTTTCCCTGGAGTTCTACTACCTCCCAGTGCTGGCTGACTTAGACATCCAGAGAGCTATTCATAGCATCAAACTCCCATCTCAGGTCAGAATCAGTCGGGGAGCTCAGAAAGTGGAGCTGGGGGAGCTGGCGGCTCATTATGAGAACAGGAGTAAGGGTGCATCAGAATTAGCCACTCTCAACCAGTATTTGACTCCTTCAGCTACGGAGGGAGGTGACAAATACCAGTGGTATTGGTGCGACGACGTCACGTTCCAACCTTACGCTGAAAGAATCAGTGATCAGATAGAGAAGAAGTTCGTGGTGTATGACTGGGTTTTAGAAACTACGATTCGAAGGCAACATTACACCATAGACACTTTCAAGATGACACAAACCAACAAACAGACTAATAAAATAAGGAAAATTAAAAGAGAGCTAGTGAAATCTTCAGACCTATTCATCAAGCTTCATATTACAGCACACAAAACCATTGCTGCCAAATTGGTTAGAGAAATGAAAGATATTTTATCCAAATCGATTGAAGCAGTCACTGTACAGGTACCCACTACAGTAGCCTCCTCCCATGCCTTCATTACTTCTCTACTGGAAATAGCCCAAAACAATTACGTCCAAGCTAATTTTAACCAACGTAAACTCATGACTTTACTAGGAGAGAAAAAACTTGCCGTATACATGCAGATAGAAATTAAAGCAGAAATTTTGAAGATGGAAGGAAAAATTGTGAGAACTTCAGTCCCAGACTACTGGGAGACACAGTCAGACAAGTGTGAGCTGAAAACTGTCACTAAAGGTAGTTTGGAATGGAACGAGATCTCAGACAAAATACAAAAACCTAATTTTCAAGTTTCCATTATTAAAATTGAGCGCATCCAAAATATTTGGCTGTGGGAAACTTACCAGACGTCAAAGAAAAGAATATCTGACAAGAATGGTGGTGTTATCAATGAAAAGATGCTCCTTCATGGATCCAGAGAGAATAAACCAAAAGAAATCTATGGTTCAGAGCAGGGATTTGATCACAGGCTAGCCTACCCTGGGCTCTATGGAGAAGGTTCTTACTTTGCAGTAGATCCAATATATTCACACCACTATGCCTACAAACTGTCTGAACACTACCCAACTGGCCACACCTCTCAAGCGACTGGCCACACCCCTCAAGCGACTGGTCACACCTCTCAAGCAACTGGCCACACCCCTCAAGCGACTGGCCACACCTCTCAAGCGACTGGCCACACCTCTCAAGCAACTGGCCACACCCCTCAAGCGACTGGCCACACCTCTCAAGCAACTGGCCACACCCCTCAAGCGACTGGCCACACCTCTCAAGCGACTGGCCACACCTCTCAAGCGACTGGCCACACCTCTCACGCAACGGGCAACGCCCCTCACATGATGGGTCACACCTACCAATTATTCCTGGTGAACGTCATCACTGGCATCTCATGTCAGTGCACCGTACCTCTGAAGATGTTGAAAGTACCTCCCAAGAAGTCAGAATGGCTCAGTCAGTCACAGCAGACCACTGCCTCAAAGTTTGAAGGAGAAAGATTCGACAGTGTTTGTGGAAACTCATGTGGTTATGAAATCTACGTCATCTATGAGCTAGGGCGTGCCTACCCCGCCTACTTGATCACTTATACAATATGAGCTACACAATAAACACATTTGTACTGTGAACTGTAAAAGAAAACAACTCAATTATAATTTTTACATTCATGTAGACTTTACACTGCTTTATAAGTTTAAATAAGTACGGACTATAAGATTTAAATGTGTCTACAAAGTTGTATGCATGAAGAGATTAATACTGGGAAAGGAAGGGCTGACCAAATATTTTCTAACATAATGCCTTTACATCAGGAGGAAAAGAAAAAATCTTGCAATTGCGAGAATAGATAAGCAGGATGAGATATAGGAAAAAAAAAAAAATTTTTTTTTTTTTGCTGGAGATGGGAACTGTACTTAACCACACCCATTTTAAGACCCACACTTCTTCGATGCATGTACTTAACCACACCCATTTTAAGACCCACACTTCTTCGATGCACAAGCATATATGAAAGTGTATAATACTTAACACTGATCAGTGTTTGGTCACATACATGATTTTATAAACTTAATGCCTATTGTCATGTCGTAATCATTTGAGCAATTAATTTCTTGTTGCCCACGGTATTTTGTTTAAGCAAGGAAGTTAACAGAGTGCTGGAAGGAGTTGCGTGTTGAAAATATATATACTGGTGAGTGCCTGTGGCCTGTTGTTGTTTTTTTCCTTCTTTTTTTTACATCTACCGTTTTCATTGCTTGAGCTATATTGATCTGATAAGAATAGCCAATAAGTTATTCTCTGGTCCGAGATGTTTTTTTTTTTTGTAATAGCTAAGTAGCGCTGATGGTTCACACCTTCGGTACTTCATTAGCATTGCAGCCACAAAAATACGTAGAAGTTGCGGAAGGCTCACACTCCTGTATGTCCACTCACCGGCAGATAAAATTCAGTAATCTTATTTTTTTCTATATGAATAATGTTTAAAAATAAATATAAAATCAGGAGTTCAAAAAATTACCTAGTAACCATATATCACATGAAAGTACATGTATTGTTCAACATTTTTGGTCAAATTTGGTTGCTTAGCAACAAACCACAAAGTGGTTATTGAGACCACAAGTGATCTGTATGCGTTCCAGTGCAATATTAGCAATTGTTTGTGCACGATTAGATATTTCTTACTGTTATAATAGACAGTTATCTCAGTCAGCAATGCTGTTGCTAACTGATGACACCAGGAGAGGCGTGACTGATAGCTGGGCAGAAGAACATCAAGAATAAAAGAATATTTCGCTAACAATTCCAGTCCTCTGCACACACTCACTTCTCCCTCTAGCCATATTCTTACTCATACTCTTCATTTTTCATCCATTCAATACTTTGTCAACCTTCTTCATGCTTTCAACATAATCAGTATTACCATCATCTCAATATTCTGATCTTGCAGAAGTAGAGACATCATCCTTTGAATGAATAGGAAGTCCAAAGTAATTCAGAGAGCAAAGGTAGCTCAGTCAAATCATTACTCATTGCTGGGAGTTTGTAAAAAAAAGTTTACAGCTGTGACCAAATTAGCGCTATATTCCTGGGAAAGCTATTAGGCATAATAAAACTTACTGCCATGTTCCCGGGAAAGCTATTTCCTACTTTCCCCCCCAATATATTGTGTAAATAGCTGTTTTTCTTACCTGGAAAATCAAGTTCCATATCCTCTTTGACATAGCTGCTGGAATGTTTGCTACCTACAGTGCTCTAGTAGCTCTCAAGTTGAAAACGAGTAGTTTCTTCAACTGGCATGAAATGACAGCTTTAGCGGGCAAGTCCAACTCTCTATCCTTGGCAGTAGAACCTCTGCGGTAGCTATATAGCTCCTGTACCCCTTCCCTCTCAAGTTCGCAGTCGAAAACGTTGTCGCAGACAAGATCCACTGCCTCAGTTGCAGACAAATTTATCGCCATTTTTCTAACTAACGTCAGTTTATTTTTAGCCCGACTACCTTAGTTACATAGTAGCTATATCTATTATAAAAATACATGCAATATAACAACACATTAGCCGGGCTCTGGACGCTGCAACTAAGCTTCAGCGTTTATCGGAAAAATTTTTTCACCCGCATTATGTCATCCTTGAGCGCCTATAGGCGTTTGTGCCGGTGAATGGGTTAAAAATTAAACCGTGAATACCATTGCTAAGTTTCTTACTCTGTTTATTATTATTATTTTTTTAATTCTTCTCACTATGTCACAACAAAATCAACCAGAACTCGCATGAGCACTGAGCCTGCACCAGCGGTTCATTTAGGGGCTCGCCTCTCCTCCCCTTAAAGTCACTTCGCCACCCCTTGAAATATTCTTAAAATTTTGTAAGCAAAAAACTAAGTAAAAATGTGAATAATGAAGGTGATAGCAAACACTTAAATCATGTTGTCATGGTAATTGAGCCCACCGTAAATAGCGCAGTATGAGATTTGCATTCTGTATGCATGCTTCCAAGTCTTAAATTCTCAAAATTACATTCTGACAAAATAGTTTCTGAACCATGGTTACAACTACATATTGCTGAGATTAAAGCCAGCACGGGTAACACACTGGACAGCAACTGTAGTATAACAAGAGAACAGAGTGTATGTAATTTTTTAATTCTATTTACAGTAAATAAAACCAGATGCAGATGTAGCACTATATATATATTAGTTGGCGAGCGAGCGAGACACTTACAGGGGTAACACAATCGGAAATCGGGGATGTTTATTTATTAATTGGCGAGCGAGCGAAGCGAGCGAGACACTCTCAGGGGTAACGCAATCGAGATTTCGCTATATATATTTATTTATCTGTTTATGGGGTACGTGAGACCTCTGTTTTCGCCCGCGCTTCTAATTATGTAAGTCAGGTAAAGCGTTCACAGTTCCAGTATTTTTCAATTAACGAGCTCTGAGAATCCTTAGTGGCGGTGGTAAGTCAATGCGCTCTTTGTCATGGCTATAAGCCGTGCGCAACAGTATTTACTTGAAAATACATTGTCCACTAGACTACTGCGAAGGTAAGTCTGTGTAGGTGCATGTCCAAAGCAGCATTGTGTGTTACAACCACTACTTAGCTAAAGAATATCATCACAAAGAAAACGTTTAAATAACGTGTCTTGTTTTGTTGTTGTTTTTTTCCTTCAATTCAAGCAGTTGCAGAGAGTTGTTACTATGGCACTGAAATCCATTTACCGTGTATGCGAAATTAAAAAAACTGGACCTTATTTTCAGTAACTTCAGTGTCAGAAGTCAAAATCAAAATAGTATAGTCTTTAGGCTCGCTCGCCATTTGTGCTCAAGCACATCACTAGTTAATTTATTTATTTGTATATATGTTTGAACGTACGGATGTCATTTTGTACTTTGACCCTCGCGTTTTTGTGTTAGTTATGTGGTCGACCCCGTCCCAAATTGCACTAAACAGAATCCTCTGGTTTATCGATCAGTACCCGTATCACCCTAGAAATTGAATATTGTTTACCGTTTTGAATTCTTTTGCGGGTGCAGTTAAAACTTGAAAACTTAAGGGACTTCCATTTCTATTCGAGTTAGTGCCGGTGGAAAGTCAATGCGCTCTTTGTCATGGTTATAAGCCGTGCGCAACAGTATTTACTTGAAAATACATTGTCCACTAGACTACCGCTAAGGTAAGTCTGTGTAGGTGCATGTCCAGTTGTGTCAAAACATTGTGTGTTACAACCACTACTTAGCTAAATAATATCACAAAGAAGACGTTTAAATAACGTGTATTGTTTTGTTGTTGTTTTTTTCCTTCAATTAAAGCAGTTGCAGAGAGTTGTTACTATGGCACTGAAATCCCTTTACCGTGTATGCGAAATTTAAAAACTGGACCTTATTTTCAGTAGCTTCAGTGTTAGAAGTCAAAATCATTCACATAAAAATAGTATAGTCTTTAGGCTCGCTCGCCATTTGTGCTCAAGCACATCACTAGTTTATATGTTTGGACGTACGTATGTCATTTTGTACTTTGACCCTTCGTATTTTTGTGTTCGCTCTGCGTTCGACCTCGTCCCAAACTTCACTAAACAGAATCCTCTGGTTTAGCGACCATTACCCGTGTCACCTTAGAAATTGAATTGTTTACCGCTTTGAATTCTTTTGCGGGTGCAGTTAAAACTCAAAAACTTATGGGACCTCTATTTCTATTCGAGTTAGTTGATATTTGTCACAGTTATAAGCCATACTCAACAGCATTAACTTGTAAATTCATTGTCCACTAGACGAACCACGAAGGTAAGTCTTGCGTAGGTATGTTCAGTTGTGTGAAAGTATTGTGCGTTACAACTACTATTAAGAATGTCACAGAGAAAACTGTGACTTGATTTTGTTGCTTCTTTTTCAATTCAAACAGTTGCGGGGAGCGGTTGCTATGGCATTGAATCCCCTTTACCGCATACGTAATTTGAAAACTCGACTTTATTTTAGTAGCTTGAGTGTTAGTTGTTAAAATCAATCATTTAACAATAGTGTAGTTTAAGGGTGGCCGCACATAGCAACGCGCACCGCCTGTAGATCCGGACATTAATTTATTCCCCGCCAATACCCCACCATTCGATAATACGCGAGCAGAAACAATCGCGCAGTAGTAGCAGAAGTATAATTTGCGAAGTTGTGGTGTTTTAATTTAGCTTCTTGTTGTCTCATATTCGTTCATAGCAACTCTCCATACGTCGTCTGAGCTCACGCGGCAAGGTGCACCAGGCTGCCTCTCCTCCAGTAGCCGTTCTCCGGACTCTGCGCACCTGAACTCAAGCGGATGGATCCACAAGGCTCGATTTCTGCGGAGCGAAGACTTCCCAGGATGCGCAGATCTAATACCTTCACCTCTGGCTATCTCCAATAAACTGCTCTCTCTTCTGACTCTCTTGTTATTATTCTATTGATGTTTGTTTACTCTTGATATAGGCGGGCTCTTTTTAGAACCAATACAATTTTTTTGAGAAAAAAAATTGCTCGCGTACTCGTAGTTACGAGATATGGGGGTGGGGCTATTTCTTAAGAATTGCGAGTGGAATTAAAGTTCCAAATTTTGTAACAGTTTTTCTTGGAATCTAATAATGAGAACGACATAAAAATTTTACACACGGGTAAACCAAAAAAAAATGAACTGCACC